>Ga0209309_10000020_pt1 | contig 294062 bp, 232 predicted proteins | sample COGITO_mtgs_1204_2_FD_184807 | JGI IMG/M metagenome (GOLD analysis project Ga0209309, IMG submission 184807) | Pelagic marine microbial communities from North Sea - COGITO_mtgs_120412 (SPAdes) (version 2) | ecosystem: Environmental > Aquatic > Marine > Epipelagic ...
TCCAAATACACGTTTTGAGCGTCGGACTCAATGTAGGAGCCGTATGCGTTAGTAGCGCCCGTACGGATCTGTGCCGGAGGCCTGTTGGAGAGCAATTAATTGTTTGATATCAGGGCTTTATGGCGACTTTGCCTCATTCTTGGCGATCAGCTGAGCCATTCTATTGCAAGCCTTACGGATTTTGACACAAAGTCTGGCATTGTTTTGATGTGTGAAGTTCAAGCGGAAGCCACTTATGTGAAGCATCACAAAAAGAAAATTGCTTTTATTTTTTCAGCAATGCGCCACTTTGCCCAAGAGCTTGTGGATAAAGGCTATAAGGTTGAATACACCAAGCTTGATGACCCCAATAATGCCGGCTCTTTGCGGGGTGAAGTGGAGCAGGCGATTAAAAAGCACACAGCAGATCAAGTTATCGTTACTTCACCGGCAGAATATCGAGTCTTGCAGGATATGCATAAGTGGGCTGATGATTTTAATATTGCAGTTGATATTCGTTGCGACCAACGCTTTCTTTGTACCCAGGCAGAGTTTGAAAACTGGGTCAAAGGTCTTAAACAATTACGCATGGAATATTTCTATCGAGAAATGCGCAAGCAATACGGTATATTAATGGATGACGACCAACCAGTTGGTGGTCAATGGAATTTTGATAGTGACAATCAAAAACCGCCTAAGCAAGGTTTAGCTGTACCGCCAACTTATAACGGGCGGATCGATGAAATCACCCAAAGCTGTATTGATTTAGTTGCCGAGCATTTTTCAGACCACTTTGGTGAGCTTGAGCCTTTTTATTTTGCTGTCACTCGTGAGCAAGCTTTATACGCACTGCATAAATTTATCGATGAACGTTTAAGTACTTTTGGTGACTACCAAGATGCAATGATAGAAAACGAACCATGGATGTACCACAGCCACCTCAGTTTTTATATTAATTGCGGCTTATTATTACCTCTTGAATGTGCCCAGGCTGCAGAACAAGCGTATCACGATACAATTGCGCCACTGAATGCGGTGGAAGGTTTTATTCGACAAATTATTGGTTGGCGAGAATACATTCGAGGTATTTATTGGCTTAAAATGCCTGACTATGCAGAATCTAATTATCTTAACGCCAAACGGGCTTTACCCGAGTTGTATTGGGGCAAGCCCACTGCAATGAATTGCCTCAAGCAGTGCGTTAAAGAAACCCAACAAAATGCTTATGCTCATCATATTCAACGACTTATGGTGCTGGGTAATTTTGCTTTAATTGCAGGCATTAAACCAGCTGAGGTAAATGAATGGTTTTTAATTGTTTACGCCGATGCCTATGAATGGGTAGAGCTTCCCAATGTCACTGGTATGATTTTGTTTGCCGATGGCGGTTTACTTGGCTCAAAACCTTATGCGGCCAGTGGTGCTTATATTAATCGAATGTCCAACTATTGCAAACAATGTTCTTATAAAGTGACTCATAAAAATGGCCCAGAAGCTTGCCCGTTTAATTATTTATATTGGGATTTTTTAATAAGAAACCAACAAGCATTAAGGTCAAATCATAGAATGGGCATGGTGTATAAAAACTTAGATCGCATGAGCGAAGCTAAAGTTGCCATGATTCAAGAAGATTCAAAGATTTTTTTTAAAAGCTTAGAATAACCCCAGCTTTAAGCGTATTAATCGAGTAATGCGTATTGTCTAGGACTTGCGCATTCAAAAACTCCCATTGACCACCCACCGTTTGTAATGTGAAATTTAATGGGGCTATTAAAAATAGCTGATAACTTAATTAATTTTTTCAAACAATTTAAATAATAATTCGTATCATTTAGCTAATTAACTACAACTAGAGTTCTATCAAGTATATTTATTTTTTTGATATAGTTTTAAAAGTAAGTTTTTCTGGTTAAAAGCACAAATTCTGCCACACTTAAATAAGCCGTCATCTAGGCCGACTAATATTGCTATATTTTATTCCTTAATATAGATATTTTTTTGAATAATATCTTATTATCAATACCCAATTAAAAGGTATCAAAATGTTTAAATACTTTAACAATGCAATTCAAATAACGGGGATTGTTACACTCGCTATTGCAGCTAATTCAGCTACAGCTGCTGTATATTCTGATCTTTGGGGTAAAAATGGCGAAAAATATTCGGAAAATTCACCTTTACAAAATTACGCAGAGGTAGGCTACGAAAAAGGTAAAGCCATTCCAGATCGCCCAATTCGAGTTAATGTTAAAGATTATGGTGCCAAAGGCGACGGTCGAGCAGATGATACAAATGCATTTCGTAAAGCAATTAAAGATTGCCCAGAAAACGGCACAGTCTATGTTCCTGCAGGGGAATATAAATTAACAGATCAAGTTAAAGTGACAAATATTCGCAATATTACTTTACGCGGCGAAGACATGTATGAAACTGTACTTTTCATGCCTAAAGGTTTAGAAGAAATTCGACCAAAACCAACCAGAACTACCTCTAACCGGCCCGCAACCGACTGGTCTTGGTCGGGTGGTTTTATTGAATTTTCAAACTCAAGTGGAATAGGCATTGAAAATTTTACTTTTAAATTTCCTAATAGATCTTACACCAGGCATTGGCAGGAACGAGGTTATAACACAATAGCAATGTATGGTGTTAGTAATTCATGGCTGCGAAATCTATATTTTTATAATGCTGATTTAGGCCCACATATTGGTGGTGCGAATTATCTTACAGCAACTAATCTTATCTTCGACGGTTACGCTGGTCGGCCGAATAGGCTGGGTCGCTCTTGGCATCATGCAATGACCCTTGTCGGTGGTTCGCATCATAATCTGATTGACAACATAGAGTATCGTCTTCGCGGCAACCATGAAATGTCTGTTGAATCAGGTGCTTATTTTAATGTATTTTCTCGTAATAGAGGTATCAATATAGAAATCGATCACCATCATAATGAAAAAGCGATTCGCGATAATCTGTTTACTGATATTGATCTTGGCGAAGGCTACGGTCAAAGTCATCGGAATTTTGAAAGAGCATTTAGGGAAAGTTATTGGGGTGTAGGTCCAATTAACAACGCTTCTACACCACCAGAAAGTTCAAAAAACTTATTTGTAGGCGTTAAAACGAGTTTTAATCTACCAAATACCAAACGAAATTCCCGCCCATGGTATGAACATACGAATACCACGGATATTTCCCCACGTAATATTCATGCTGCCCAAGTTGCCATGGCTAAGAATTTAGACAACTTACCACCGGATGTCTATATTTCCCGACCATACAATCAAGCCACTGTGCGCACAGGCAAAGCTTTTACAGTAACAGCTATTCTTGACGACCGGGATGGCCAAGTTCGTAAGGGGACATTACTCATTAATGGTGCTCCAGTTGGGCAAAAATCTAAAGCGCCGTTTGAATGGGAAGTTCCAGCTTCAGGTGCGCAAAAGATGGTCATAGAAGTTATAGCAGAAGATAACCAGGGCGCGAGAACAAGTAAAAAAACTAATGTAATTATATCGAATAATGGCGATATTCCTACAACACCAGATGTAACCTCTGCACCAGATAATATGCCTACAACTAATAACGGGCCTGCACAGAATAACTCAGGCTTTAAATCCTTGGTTATCAAGAGCAGTAATAAATGTGTAGATGTTAAAGGCGCCGATAAATCCAATGAAGCCAATCTTGAGCAGTATACGTGTCATGGTAATAAAAATCAGAAATTTTCACTGATAAACGAGGAAAACGGTTGGTATCAAATTCAAGCGGAACACAGTGGATTATGCCTAGATGTTTCTAAAGGTTCTCAGTCGTTAGGTGAAAGTGTTATTCAATGGGAATGTAAACAATCTAATAGTGCTAATCAGCAATTTCAATTAATTAGTAAAGGCAACGGATGGTACAATCTAAAAGCTAAACACTCTGGTTTATGTCTTGATATTGCTGGTAATTCAAAAGACAACAATGCAAATCTTGAGCAATTTACCTGTAACGGTCAAGATAATCAATTATTTAAAATGCAATAATTGAATTTTTAATTAATAGGGTTATTCGTTAATATGAATAACCCTTTTTTTTGCGTTAAATTATGGATTGAAGCACTGGGCTTGAGCGGTGAGGAGTCTATAAATTCGCCTTAAGCTTTTAATAAATAGTGAAAAATTGGCAGCTAATAACATTGTAAACCCTCATAGCTTTAACGCCTAAAAGCCGGTATAGTTAATTATAAATGTGAGAAACGAAATATATAAAAAAGTACTCATTATTTTATTAATTTATAAACCCATCGATAAATTGTTTGTATTCTAGTTATATTTCGTCATCTCTCTTTGTAGTTTCGTTATCTTACGATGCTGTAATTTAAGTTAAGGGGGAGTTATGACAGTTTTACACCATACCAATTCAGCTTCAGGCTTGTCGCATCGTAATATTTTACAACAAGATAATCATCTCACCCATCCAACAGCTTTAAATCGCAAATTTTCTACTACAAACTTATCGCTAATAAAAATATGTGCTTTTAGTTTGTTGGGCAGTGGCTTAGGTTCGGTGTCAGCTTCACGGGAGTTACGTCAAGCTAATGCTCACGCAGCCCTCAATGGGCTGACTCCCAGTGAAGCTCCAGAGCCTCGAGGTTCTAATCAAGATGGCATGCTAAGCTCAACTCCAATTAGTGTCACTCATGCCTCCAATACTGCAACTCCTGCAGAAAATAACTTTAATAACCCACTTGAACAAATGGGTGATATTCCACGATGGGTCATTGCGGAGGGTGAAGTAACTCGGCGAGCTTTAGACCCCGCCCAAATAATAGGCATCAATCCAACTAAGGTAGAGAATTCTGATTTATTAGTGAGTTATGAATTAACTGGCGGGCAAAGCGAAAGCTTGGTGTGGGCAAACTTAAACACCGAAGAAAATCAAATTGTATTCCAGCCGCTACCTGGCTTACTTGGCGATGAAACCACAGATGTATTTGAAATTGTGCTTCGGGCTAAAACCCAAATAGGTGACTCACTGGTTGCCTCAAATACAGAGGCTGAGTTAGAACCTTTTGTGTTTGAGGTGCGCGGAAATATCACTATACATCGGCTTGCAGAGGATTGTCATTTTATTAAAGAGGTTCTCAGCGGTGAGAGTTTAGATCCTTTAGGCGGGAGCAAACGTTTTGCTGAATGCCAAAGTAAAGAAGGCTTAAACAACAAATCAGCGCGGTTATATCTACTTGAGGCTACATCTAAAATTTTAGGCTATGGTGCAAGTGCTGCAGCTGGAGTACTAGCATTATTAACTGCAGCAGCTGTTATGCGAGATCAGACTAAACGAATTGCACAACCGGAAGTGGATCAAACTCTCCATCGAATTCTTGACCATTTATTACAAGCAGATATTTTAGATGACAGTACAAGTTGGGATGTTCAAATTCTAAATTTATTTAGTGAGCTCAAAGTGTTTCCTAAGCAAGAAGGTGCTTTAAGACATGTAGATCAATATAGAAATGATGTTTTCAAGGTATTAGCCTTAGCTTTGCCAAGTTTAAATGGCTTAAACCAAGATTTTACCGCCAGTCAACTGAGAAACTTTTTACCAATTAATCAAAAAATTAAATATTCAATTGTTGAGTCCACTCTTGGCTGGGTTGGTCTTGCGGGCAGTGTTGAAGATTTACGAAATGTTATGTATGAGATGAATAATACTCTGACTGAAGTAAAATATAATAAAACTCAAGTAATTGATGGTGTTAATACTACAGGACATTTTAATGACTCGCCGATTAAAGTTGATGATATTATCAATCGACTAGCTAATCGACTGACTTTATTAAATTTACCCTTCATAGCTGCTGATAAAGTTAATCATTTTTGGCCTGTGGATGGAGTTGCTGCTGAGAAGAAAGTTTGGACTAACGCTTTTTATAGCCTTGTACATACCAATTGGTCGCCTCGTAAAGAATCAAAAGCAATGGATACTTTAGCCAAGTCGGACATGGCACGTATGCTTAAGGTATTAGTTGCAGATTCTAAGCAGTTTAAATCTAAATTGCGTGAGCAGTTTTTTAACATTGCTACTGAACTTTCTAACGCTGTAGAAACAGAGTTTGCAGCAACTTTGAATCCAGCAGAAAAAATAAATCTTATGCGAGAACTCATTATTAATTCTCGAGTTAATGCATTAATGCACATGATTTTAGACGATCAAACAACTCCTCAAACGCTGACTTATAAAAGCGTTAAAAACCATGTTCGTTTAGAGTTTGCTCATAGGTTTAACGCACCAAAGGCACGCTATATACAGCAACTGGAACCAGCACTTGCGGATGCTCGCCTACTCCCTTACACCAGTGAAGGGCCTAATTTAGCCCTCACTGAAATTCGAGTAATTAATAACGATCACGATGCGAATAGCGAACATTTTGAAACTCCTCGCTCACAATTAAGCGATGATCATGATGATGAAACAAGGAGTATCTTACCTCGATATGCTCAACAGCTTGAGTCAGAAATTGAATTAGTTGAAATAAGAAGCGAGAGAAATCTTATGCAACAAGCCGAATCTCAAGGCGATGGAGCAAGCCCAGAGGCAATACAATCGGATTCTCATTCGACTCAGTGGTTTGAAATGATGCGAGAACTTAACGAGCGTTTAACCACAGATTCTTTATCGCCACAAAAAATCCAAGGTTACCTATCAAATGAATAAAAAAACCCCCAGACATAAGAAATATGTCCGGGGGTTTTTTTTATAATTCTAGAGGTGAAGCTTATCTTAATCTTAAGATTTTAACTACTGCGACTTTCGAATTAAAGCTTGTACTTGCAGACAGATCAGCTACACCGGCAATACCCGCTGAGTAGGTTACAAAACCCTCGCCAGCGTCGTTTGGTGAAGGCCCAGCACCGTTACAAGTAGGTCCTGGAATATCGGCACAAAGCTCGGTATTTTTTTCAGTGCCAGCATCATAAGCGTTGGCTATAATAGTCTTGCCACCACGTCTTGGCAGAGAAGTAGAATCTATTGCCATAAAGGTGTCGTTAGTTGGAATAAGCATTGCTGCCATACTGAATTTTTTAAAGCCTCTTGGCGAAGTTATAGTAAATGTTTTGGTTTCGCCTGGCTTAAGTAAGCCATCGGTCATAGTAGTGGCAGAAACCTCCGGCATAGCGTCTAAAGCCATTTTTAAAGGCGCAACGTTGCCTGACTCGGCTAGTTCGGCTAATTGGTCGCTCGCTTTCATACCAAGTTTGAAAAATTCTGGTCGATTTTTATGAGTAGCAGCTAATACTGGTGTAAAAGAATGGGAAGGGCTTATATTAGTCACAGTAACTCTGTAAGTAACTCCATGTTTCATCATAGAATTGTCTGTAGACGAATCTGTGCTTGAGTCCGATGATTTATCTGAAGAAGCTGAATTTGAAGTCGAAGTCATCCCATTAGAGCTGGCAGTGCCGGTAGCGGTAGCGGTAGAATTAGACGAAGAACTGGTAGATTTATTAATGTTAGAGGTGAATGCAGGGTCTTTAAAACCAGCTGATAAGTCATCAACTGTATAGACTCGTTTGGTCTGTACCCTTTCTCTGCTGGAGTCGCTTTCTGCAATGGCGTATGGCGAGGCCATAGCGATGAGGGAAGCAAATAAGATTGCGTTAGTTTTATTTAACATGTGTTGACCTTTTTAAAAAATATCATAGTACAAGAAGAGTTTTCATAAGAGCATTTTGTGGCTTGAATAGCTAAAGTATAAAAAAAATACTTCATTTATCAAACACTTTATAATACTAGCATTTTATAATATATTAATTTGTTAACTTCTGTATGACAAAAGATATATTTAATGGCTAAAAGCAATACACCTGCCCCGGGTCAAGTGGATGTAAGTGATGAAAGCATTCATTGGGACTTAAAAGATACACTTAGCTATGGTGGCTATTTAAAGTTGGACGGCTTATTAAGTTGTCAAGTGCCACTTGGTAATGCTCATGATGAGATGATGTTTATTATTATTCATCAGCAGGCTGAGTTGTGGATGAAGCTTTCATTATTTGAAATACAATCTGCTATTCAACATATTCAACAAGACCAAGTGAGCCAAGCAATGAAAATGCTGGCTCGCTTAGCAATGATTCAGCGTCAACTCATTTCATCTTGGGATGTGCTGGCAACTCTTACCCCGGCGGATTATTTATTATTTAGAGATTCCTTGGGACCAAGTTCTGGTTTTCAATCGCATCAATATCGCATGTTAGAATTTATATTAGGTAATAAAAATCCTCAGTTAATTGAAGTGCATGCCCATAACCCAAAGATATATACAATTCTAGCAACAGTATTAAACCAGCCCAGTCTCTACGATGAAGTGCTTTTATATATGGGCAGGCAAGGCTTTAAAATTCAAGGCTATACGCCTGACGCTGTGAGTAAGAGAGATTGGTGTAATGCCTACACGGCCAACGAATCTGTCGAAACCGCTTGGCTTGAAATTTATAGCTCAATTGATAAACACTGGGAGCTGTATGATTTAGCCGAAAAATTGGTTGATCTGGAAGATCGATTTCAACAATGGCGCTTTAGGCACATGAAAACTGTTGAACGCATTATTGGCTTTAAAACTGGTACAGGCGGGTCCTCAGGTGTTTCTTATTTGCAAAAAGCATTAAATTTACGGTTTTTTCCAGAGCTTTGGTCATTAAGAACAAAATTATAGATATTAATAATTTTACGCGCCAGTGACTCTATAACCATGAGTTTTATTTATGATGCATGATTATCAATATTTGTTTCAACGCAGTTTAAGTTACCCACAAAATAAATTTCATTTTGCAGCTCATAGTCATCATCTTTGGCCAGATGCAAGTGAACAAGGTCAGCAGCTGGCTTGGCAAGATGCAGCTGCATTAGCCGATTTAAAATGGGAGCATATTTTTGCCGAGGTCATGCCACAGGCAGAAGCTTATATTACGGATTTGCTTAATATTACAACTCAACAATCTCTAGTGTTTGCACCTAATACCCATGAATTAATTGTCCGTTTATTATCAACATTTCCGCCAGGTCAACCCATTAAAATTTTAACTACTGACAGCGAGTTCTATAGTGCCAGTCGGCAAATGCAGCGTCTTGAAGAAGCCGGCTTGTGTACTCTTGTTAAAATTCCAGTGGAGCCTTTTGCGACTTTTGCGGATCGATTTTTAGAGCATTCAGGCACCGTTTGGGATATGATTTTTTTCAGTCAAGTATTTTTTAATTCTGGGTTTGCTCTCACTCAGGCACAATTAGAAACAATAAGTAATACATTCAGTGTTAAGAGCTCCATGATTGTTGTGGATGGTTATCATGCTTTTATGGCCAGACCAACATCTTTACAGGCTATTGAAGATAAGGTTTTTTACCTTGCGGGTGGTTATAAATATGCCATGGCCGGGGAGGGCGTTTGTTTTATGCATGTACCTTCTAAAGTAAAAACGCGTCCAATGAATACAGGTTGGTTTGCAGGCTTTGAAGATCTAGCCCATCAAAATAATAGTCAGGTGAGCTACCCAGCAGGTGGTCGGCAATTTGCAGGCTCAACTTTTGATCCATCTGGACTCTATCGTTTTAATGCAGTGCAGCAGATGTTACGTCAAGAAGGTATTCAAGTGACCGATATACATGAGCATGTGAATCAATTACAACAGTTACTGGTGGAACTTCTTACAAATAATTGCCCAAAGCAATTGGTTGGGTATGAAATTGTACCTGCGCAAGCAGCTAGAGGGCATTTTATAACGCTAAGGCTTAACCAGGCTCAAGACATTGCCGATAGGTTTATTCAAAATGGAGTGGTACTAGACTCTCGCGTAGATCGACTGCGTTTTGGGCTGGGTATGTATCATACGAGTGAGCTCATTCATAAACTATGGCAGCACCTGCAGCACATTTAATCAAGACTATGGCTCATTTAGGCATATTAATAGGTAAATTAAACTTAAATTCCGTGCCTTGACCTAAGCGACTTTGGACTTGAATAGTAGAATTATGTAATTCAATAAGGCGTTTGGTAATTGCAAGACCCAGCCCCCCATGAGCTGTGTTTTCACGAATACTGTTTTTTGCTTTGAAGTGAGCGTCAAAGATGTATGGTAAATCTTCAGCTGAAATGCCAGAGCCGGTATCTTTAATGCTAATTAATACTCGCTCATGTTCAGGTTTAAACTTAATTGTTATTAAACCATTTGGTTGGGTATGGCGAAGTGCATTTTCAATTAGGTTATTTAAAACACGGTCTAATTTTTCAATATCGGCACTGACTAAAATACCTGAATCTTTTGGCAGAAATTCAAGAATAATGTGTTTTTCATGGGCTTTCATTTTAAAGTTAGATAAAACATCTTGCACTAATTCTGCAATAGGAAATTGTTCGTAATTAATACTCACTTGGTTACTGTCAAGGTGGGCTAACTCAAAGAGTTGTTCTAATAATACATAGACTTTTTCTGCATTTTTCTTAGCAATTTCAATATAATTATGTTGATCAGCTGGGCTTAAATTATGTTGTTGGATGAGGTAAGTTTCTAGATAACCAAGCAAAGAAGCCATTGGTGTTCTTAAATCATGGGATAAATGCGCTAATAATTCTTTACGGACTCGCTCGTTTTCAGCTAGCAAATAATATTGTTTGGATAAAGCTTGATGAGCATGTTTAAAACTACTGCCCAATTGGTGAAATTCATTGTTTGATTCTTCGTGCCATTGGTTTAAATGATTTAATTCTTCCTGGTCTGCAGCAGGTTTAAAATGTTGAAAATTTTCTTGTTTAATATCTTTCGTCAGACGAGCAAGTGGTTTGGTTACAAATCGAGACAGAATAAAAATTAAAATTGTAATGGATAATAAAGCTAAGCCTAGTAGTACTAGCAATTGTAATTGTATTGATCTAGAGGCAAGTCGGTTGCTGATGTTTTCTTGTAGGTGGCTGCCAAGAATAATATATAAATAACCATAACTGGTATCGTTAAGTTGTATTTGTGCTACTGAGAAAATATTATGTGTACTCGGTTTGAGCGGGTTTTCACCATAAATTGGCAGCTGGACTTGTTGTTTTGCTAAAATATTTTTAATTGGTGTAGTATCAATATTTTTAAGTGTTACTAAGCTTGGGTCATTGGAGTAAGCTAAAATTTTACCACTTAAATCTAAGAAATAAAATTCAAAATTGGGCCCTAAAATCATAAGCTCGCGAAATAATTTTTTGGCTGCTTGGATATCAACTTTGTCATCTTCAATAAGCAGATAATCTTTAATCACATGTTGAGCCAAATCAAGATGTAAAGTTTGCGTTACTTCGTCTTCTTGTAAAGTTGCAAAATGCATCGTAAGTGCAGTTGCTAAAGCTGCAACACACAAAATGCTAGCAGCTAAGGCAATGATTAACCTATTTTTAACTGGTTGCAAGAGTTTACGCATCATTAAATTTATATCCCACACCCCAAACTGTATGGATCATCTTTGGGTGAGCTGGGTCTTTTTCTAATTTTGCGCGTAAGCGATTAATATGGGAGTTGACTGTATGTTCATAACCACTATGATCGTAGCCCCAGACTTTGTTGAGAAGTTGCTCGCGGCTAAAAACTTGCTCTGGCGACTGAGCAAGATAATGCAATAGGTCAAACTCTTTGGCGGTTAATTGTAACAGCTCATCATTCAATTGAACTTGTCTTTTTAAGATATCAATACTGATATGTTTAAAGACTAAAGTTTGAGATTTTTCATTGTTGGGTTGGTTTATTGATGCTCGGCGCAAAAGGGCTTTTACCCGTGCTTGCAGTTCTAAAATACTAAACGGTTTCGTTAAATAATCATCGGCGCCTATTTCTAGGCCAATAACCCGGTCTGACTCAGATTTACGAGCAGTTAACATAAGAATTGGTGTTTGTTTACCTTTTGATCTTAAGCCTTGACAGACGCTTAGACCATCCATAGAAGGCAACATAATATCAAGCAGTATAAGGTCGAATTGCTGATTAAGTGCAAGTTCAAAGCCTTGTAAGCCATCTTCTGCGGTGGTGACTTGATAATTGAGAATTTTAAGATTGACTTGAATTAAATTACGAATGTCTTCTTGGTCTTCAATGATTAAAATATTTGGTGTCATAATCTCATTGGACCTTTATATGTATTAAATTTAAAAAAAGAATTATATGCATGGTGTTACAACAGTGGATCATATCTGATAAAAAACATGATCCACTCATGTGTGATCTCTATTGTAGATATTATTTTACACGAGTTATGCTCAAATATTGAGCCCCTTGATCGAATTTATGGGATTCATTAAGTGCTGAGCTAGCAAGCCCATCGCTAGACGTCACTACTCCGCCATGGCCGGTAATCATATTTCGGGTTTCTCGCGCTGCATTAAAACCTTCACCATTGGCAGCAGGCCCAGGCATAGTCGCGGCTGTTTCTGTGTTTTCTTCCGTACCAGCATCATATATCGGCACTAATTTATCAATAGTTTCACCTACTTCTAATTCTGCTAATGAGAAACCACTGAGTCCAGTAAAGGCATCATTGGTATTAACGAGCATAGCTGCCGTAGTGAGTGATATCTCAGCCGAGGATTGACCAGTTAAAGTGACTGTGGTTGATGCACCAGGCCCTGTAGGTGCTTCAGGTCTAGTTTGCGCTATAGCGCCGCTAAGGGGCCTTCAGCTGGGTTTTCTGCATTCACAGCGTTTTGGCTGTCAGATAAGGTAACCAGCGGGGCGATATCGCCACCTTCAGCCATAGCTTCGATTTCGTCGCTAGCTGCAGCGCCTAATTCAAAGTAATCCACATTTGCCGAGTGAGCTGTGATTAATAAAGGTGTAAAGTAATTACCATGAGTTAAGTTAGTAATTTCAACAGAAATAGTGGCTGCTGTAGCAGGCAGGGCAAAAGCTGAAGCAAGTAGTGCGGTGGCGAGTGTTTTGGAGAGCTTCATAATAAGAACCTTGTACTGAGAGTGCATTTTAATACAGATTAGAATTCATCTGATTGTTAAATGGTACTGACTAAAGTTCACAGACCTATCCAGTAATTATCACTTTTCTATCACAAGGCTTGTTATGGTACGATCAGAACTTAAAAGCAGCCCCAAAAGTAAAGTTTACTTTTGGGGCTGCTCATTGTAATCACTATTAATTGTAACCGTTAATAATCTGTTAATCACAAACTACAATTGATTTTATATTCACGAACTCGCGAATACCAAAGCCACCATGTTCGCGGCCATAACCGCTTTCTTTGACACCGCCAAACGGCATGTTCGGTTGGGCGAGGGCGTAGCCATTAATATTGACCATACCAGTTTCAATTTGCTCAGCAACTTGTTTGGCTCTAGATATATTTTCAGAGAAAACGCCTCCACCTAAACCATAACGATGATCGTTAGCTAGTTTGATAGCTTCCTGGTCGTTTTTGACTTTAAATAATACAGCGACAGGACCAAAAAGTTCATCATCATAGGCTGGCATGCCGGGTTTGGCGTTTTCTAAAACCGTAGCAGGGTAATAATAGCCTGTTTTATTTGGAATTTTGCCACCGACTAAACATTTTGCCCCTTGGGAGATGGATTCTTCCACTTGATTATGTAGTTTTTCACGGCCTGCTTTGGAAGACATTGGTCCCATTTGGTTATCAACGTTTGTTGGGTCACCATAGGACACGTTTTCCATGGCTTGCACGAATTTATTTTTGAAGTCATCAAAGATTGATTCCGACACAATAAAGCGTTTAGCGGCGACGCAAGTTTGTCCGCCATTATTAATACGTCCATTGACACAGGCTGCGATGGCCGATTTAATATTAGCATCATCTAAAATAATATACGGATCGCTGCCACCGAGCTCTAGTACTGTTTTTTTCAAATGTGCACCAGCTTTCTTCGCAACTATTTTACCTGCCTCAGCGCTGCCCGTAAGTGTTACGCCTTTAATATGCTTATGTTCTACCAGAGCGTCAGCTATTTCATTGTTAACATAGACCACATTAAATACACCCTCTGGCAACCCAGCTGCAGTATACATTTCTGCAATTTTTGCCGCAGTACCCCAGCATAATTCAGAGTGTTTAAGCACTGTAGTATTGCCTGCAAGAATATTAGGAATGCTATATCTAATCACTTGATATAAAGGGAAGTTCCAAGGTTGCATGGCCAAAATTACACCCAATGGTTGGTAGACTATAGTGCCTTTGCCAGCATTAGCTTCTCTATGTTCTGCTTGCAAAAATGCAGGGCCATGTTTTTGGGTGTACTCACAAATAGCAATACAAAGATCGACTTCACTTTTGGCTTGCTCAATAGGTTTGCCCATTTGTTCGGTAATCATGGCCGCAATTTCATTTTTATTTTGAGTAATTATCTGACCCATAGAATCAATAATTTTTGATCTTGCTTCAATAGAAGTATCTCTCCAAGTTAAAAAAGCATTATGAGCCGTGTCAACAACTGCTTCAGCATCTGTTTGGCTTTGGCAATCATAGCGGCTAATAACCTCTTCAGTTGCTGGATTGATGCATTCAACTTGACCATGATTCATATCTTGGGTTTGATGTGTTGGCGCTGTTTGTAATTGAGCCATAAAATATGTCCTTGTTAATGATGTAATGAATTAAATTTCTACAATTTGTAAAGTTGCTATTTATTTATTGACATACTGACAGGTATTGGCGTGTACAGTCTGTTATTAAAAGCAGAAAATAGGCAATAAGTATTACGTGCATTAATGAGTCTTTTAAATAGCTGAATAGCTATTTTTGGTCAGAAAAGTAATGTGACCGATAAATGGATGGACACTAGTCTATTTCACACTTTGTGCCCATATTGCTTTTTTAAAGATCTATAGCTTAATTGATCAATTTTTTATCTGCTGGTTTCTGTATATCTTTACATTAAATTTGCAATTATTCTCACTAAAAAGTGAGCAAGCGTTGTTATTATTGTCTAGTATCAAAAGAGTAGTACACCAATGCTTCGCCGACTATAATGAACTATTGTCTCGGCCTCTAGGATATTAATTATGATGAAAAAAAGCACGACTAAAAAGAAACGCTCTAAGAATCAAAAGGTTGTTCCACATTCATTCCAGATTCTTGCTGAACCTATGCATGATATTATTCAATGGCAGGAATATTCAAGAGCTTATTTAAAAGCAGAGCCTCAGATCATAAACGCTGGAGAATGGCCAATTCAGCTGCATGCATGTGCGCCAAATAATTCTCAATTAGAAACCCTTATGGTTTTACTTGGACCTTTAGAGTCGCCAAACCTCTACAAACATTTAGCTGAAAAACTCTATTTAAAATATAATCTACTCTTTGTAAGCCTACCAAGCCTTGGTGGTAATTCAGCAATTGATTTTAAAGATAACCGTTGGGATTTAAAAAGCTTAAGTGAATTTGTGCAATGGCTTGGCCAAAATCAAGATATGCAGTCTTTTCATTTAATGGGTGCATCGGCAGCGGCTAATGTGGCTTTACACGCAGCGATTGCTATGCCAGAACAAATTAAAAGTTTGTGTCTTACAGGAATGTCGCATCGTCCTGGTAAAATTTGGCAAATGTTATTTAACCAGGTTGGTAAAAGCCTACAAAGTGAAGCATTGCTCGATTGTGCCGATGCCGCTTTACTCTATTTAGTCAATGATGAAATTTTAATTCAAAAACGAAGTTGGGGCGTTTTCAGAAATTATTTTAGAGCAAAAATTCAAGCTTTTGGTCCGCAACAAACTCAAAGCTTTCAATCCTTAATAGCTGCTATTTTAAAAGGTGATCAGCTGCACAACGATAATGAAAAAGAAACCCCGCGTTGTCCAGTAATTGCATTTACTGGTGAGTATGATCACTTAACCTCCCCCCATGATCATGCAGAATTTATTGATTCGTGTATTAAAGGTACTTTTGCAACTGTTGATGATGCAGATCATTTATTACATGTTGAAAAGCCGCATGTAGTGGCTGAATTAGTGGATGAATTTTTAGAATCAACTCAGCAATCTAAGCCGCTTAAAGAAATTGAAGGCGCTCATATTTACCCGCCACAAAGCTTTTTGCAGTTTGATCGCAGACGAGACCCAAGATACGTATCCCAGCGACCTAAAGTTAAAGTTGAAACGAGCGGTATACTTGTGCCAGAGGGCTGGGAAGAAGAAGTGCCACAAAGCCTACCAGCACGCTTAAGAAATATTAATTTTTCCGGGTGCTTAATCGAAATTCACGATAATCGGTTCACAATTGACCCGCAAGTTCGAGATATTAAATTACACCTCATTCAAGCCAACTTGGAAATGCGTGTACTGGCGTTTGAGCAAGTGAATAAATCATTAAGGTGTTTGTTTTTTCATGAAAGTTATGAAAAGGCCGTAGCTTTTAGAGAAATTTTAGAATATGGCGAATATTTTGTAGATGCTGACTTAGAGGCCGATCTAAGGGATGATTATGATTTGCCAAAAAGCAGTAATTACTCATAAATCAAGCAACCTAGCCGTAAGGTCACCATAAATTGGTAATTACTACTTTTTAACCGGCTCTAGTGAGTAGCTAAAATAACCGGTTAACCAAGTTTGCTTGACACCTCCAGTCAAAATTGACTATACATTAAGTGGAAGTTCAGAATAGATCTTTAAAAAAGTAATCCACTTATCAGCCGGATAACTTTTATGACAAGGTACAGCGTTAATCAATGGAGATGATTTATGGCTAGTTTGCAATTACATATTGCTACAGGTTTTGTTGTGGCAATAACTCTAATGGTATTTATCGCAACTTAAATTGTATCACTTACGACCTATTATATTTATTTCAATTCATTTAATGAGTTTTAACTTCACGAATCGTACAACCCAGGTAAACCAAGCAGTTGTTCCAGCACTTTCAAAGCTTCAAGAGTATTTTTATAAGTGGCTGGGTTGTACAAGTCATCCAATCGTAATTCATCTGGGTAATAGTGGTGTATCCACTGATTTAAAGTCGACAATTTACTTTTATTAAGCATTACCTTGCCGCCAAGCTGTGTTATTTGCACTTCAGACAACCAAACCCTTAACCTCAAACAGGCTGGTCCACCACCATTGCTCATGCTTTGCTTAAGATCAAAGTAACGCACTTCGTTGAGAGGATTATCTTCTGCATTGACTAATTGATTGAGATATTGAGCAACTTGTGGTTCATTTTGACATTCTTGAGGAGCAATTAAGCAATAACCACCTTGGCTACGGTCGACTAATTGACTATTAAATAAATAGGTTTTAATTGCAGTAGCAGTATCAATTATAGATTCTGGTACCTCGATAATACATAATTGGTCGCCACAAATTTGTGTAAAGGTAGTTTTAATTAAATCTATAGTGATTGCTTGATCAACAAATGCCAGCTCATGGGTCAACAACAAATTTTTGTGGCCAACAGAAATCACATCATTATGAAACACACCTTGATCAATCACTTCAGGATTTTGTTGAATGAATAAACATGATTCAGGCTTTAAGTTGTGTAATCGAGCGATGGCCTGTGAAGCTGCTAACGTTTGGCGTGCAGGAAATTTTTGCGGTCTAACATCAGCTTGGTCTATAGCCTGACCATAGACAAAAATTTCAAGACCTTGATGGGTATAGTCACTGCATAAACGAGTATGATTAGCCGCGCCTTCATCACCAAAAAATGCAGTACTTGGTAAGGCTTGGTGGTGTGTAAATGCTTGCTCGTCTTGAAAGATGCGTTTTAACATGGCGCCAGTAAAATCATGTTCGATCGATCGATGCAGCATAGATGATAAATTTGCTGGGGTAATATGAGTGTTGCCATCGAAAGTATCTGGACTGGGAGAAATGGTGGCAGCGTTAGCGGCCCACATATTTGATGCGGATGAGCAATTGATTAAAAGTTGGGGGTTTTCTTGAGCAGCTGTCTCAATGACCTGAGCATCTGTGCCAGCAAAACCTAATCTTCTTAAAAAGGGTATATGCGGTCTTGGATGTGGTAACAGCAATCCTTGTGGTAAGCCCATTTCAAACAATGCCTGCATTTTTTCCAGCCCTTGCAGCGCTGCATCTTTAGGGTAGGATACTTGATTACTATGAACACTAGATGCAACATTGCCAAATGACAAGCCTGCAAAATTATGGGTTGGGCCCACCAAACCATCGAAATTAACCTCTGTTAATCTATGTAAAGCTTCAGCGGACATATCTTCAGCTGTCATAAATTATCGGCTCCCTGCGCCAAAAAGCTAAGCCCTGGAGAGATTTTTTCAGGCAATTTAAGCTGAGTTTGATAAACGCTAGCTACTGGGTAAGCACAGTAATCAGCTGCATAGAAGGCCCCAGGTCGATGATTACCACTGGCGCCAACACCGCCAAATGGAGCGCTACCACTCGCTCCTGTAGTTGGTTGATTCCAGTTAACTATGCCGGCGCGTATATTTAATTGAAATTTTTGCCAATGTGATTGGCTGTCAGAGAGTAATCCAGCCGATAGTCCATAGGCTGTATCATTGGCTTTTACAATAGCTGCTTTGAAAGTATCTACTCGGATTAATTTGAGCAACGGCCCAAAGTCTTCTTCATCGGATAATTCGGCGCACTGGGTGACATCAACTAGTCCTGGCGTTAAAAAAGGACGATCAGTAAACGGTCGTGACATAGCAGGCATTGGTTGAGCACCGTTTTCTATAAGCAATTTTTGCTTGTCCATCAAACGGTCTGCTTGGGTATTATTTATAACAGGCCCTAAAAAACCATCTCGATTATCTGAGCCATCGCTATTGATTGACAACTTGATTTGTTGAATCGCGTGAGTTAATTCAGTAATAAATTTTTCACGCAAAGGGAAGTCAGGTAAAATTAACCGCCTAGCACAGGTGCACCTTTGTCCAGCTGAAATAAATGCCGATTGAATAGTATTGTACACAGCGGCTTGCATATCTTTTATATTGTAAACTATCAAAGGGTTATTGCCGCCAAGTTCAAGGGCCAAAATTTTACCAAGTTGGTGGGCTGCTGCTTGATGCAGGGCTTGGCCTGTTGCCGAGCTACCAGTAAAAAACAAGCCGTCTAATTGAGTGGCGCCTGCCAATGCCTTACCAGTGGTTTGCCCACCTTGGACTAGTTGCAACACGCCGCTTGGCAGCCCAGCTGCAAGCCAAATTTTTGCCATTAGTTCGCCTACCCAAGGGGTTTGCTCACTGGGCTTAAAGACCACAGTGTTACCGGCAATAAGTGCGGGTACTATATGACCATTAGGCAGATGTGCTGGAAAATTAAAAGGCCCAAACACGCCAACTACTCCCTGTGGTCGGTGATTCAACTGACGGGTGACTCCAGCAACTTCTTGGGTTGAGAAGCCGGTTCGTTGGTAGTAAGCCTCGATTGAAAGACCTACTTTACCTTGAACACTAGCCGCTTCAGTGGCTGTTTCCCATAAAGGCTTGCCAGTTTCCAGGTGCACCACTTGAGCAAAATCATCTTTATATTGTTCAATAAGCTCGGCAAATTTTTTACAAATATTAAGTCGCTCGGCAATAGGTCTGTTGGCCCAAGCAGGAAAGGCTTTGCGGGCACTCGCTATGGCTTGTTCAAGTTGCGGTTCAGATGTTGCCTTACCTTGCCATAAAGTTTCATTGGAAGCGGGGCAGGTTGAAGTAAATTGTTGGCCTGTACCTGGCTGCCATTGGCCGTCTATTAAGTTGAGGCCTTGGGCTTCAAACATTGTATTGTTGGCTAAAGTTGTATTGGGTAGTTCGCTAGTGTGAAGTTCTGTTGATTTATTAAACATGTTTACTTCGTCCTCATTGGCATAAATGAAATTGCATCACCTGTCTGTATTTGTAATGACTGGGCAATATGTTCTGGAATGTGTACACCTTCATCGGTAATTAAGAGTTGGCATAAAGCAATTTTATAATCTGCTAAACGGCCATTGCTCACAATGTAATGCTGTTGATCGACAGGTGTTTTTAGGTATCCTTTAATAGTTCTTTTTTGAGATTTTTTGAGAATATCAATATGTTGTAAATCGCATTGCATAGAGGGGCCAGCATCAAAAATATCCACATAGCCTTTCCATTGAAAACCCTCTTGTTCTAATAGGCGTTTTGCTGGAATTGAATTATCATTGCATTGACCTACAACTTTTTGGGCAGATTCTGGCAGTAGATCTAAATAAACCGGGTATTTGGGCATGAGATCGGAAATAAATTGACTGCCAGTAACGGCCGATACATAGTCAGCTCTGAGGAAGGGGACATTAAAAAATTTTTCCCCAAGGCCCTTCCAAAAAGGTGAGTTGCCTTTGTCATCAACCCAGCCACGCAGTTCAGCAAAAATGAGCTGATGAAAACGATCTGGAAATTCATGCAGCATCAAGAAACGACTTTTAGATAAAAAACGTCCAGCGTTTGGTTTACGAAATTCAGGTAATAGATATAAAGAGGCAAGTTCTGTGGCGCCAGTAAAATCGTTGACCAAGTGCATGACCTGTGTTTTGACTGTTTTTTTCAGTATGTCTGATTGGCACACATGAGTGGATAATTTGTAGCTATAAAAAGGCCGTTGCAAGCCAACCCCAGTATAAATTGCAGTGGTACCTACAATTTTTTTGGTCTCTGGGCATTCAAGCAAAAAAAGATATATATCTCCAGTTGGTTGGGGGGTTGGCGCAAGAATACTTGCTTCGTTAATTTCGAGTTTTTTTTCCCAAGCATTGGGATCATTTGGAAGGGACGTCATGCCGTTGTCGATGCTAGCTGAAAAATTAAGCAGCGCATCAATATCTGCCATCCTGGCAAGTCGTAAAATCATATGATTATTTCGCTAATTGTTATATTGAAGTAATACGAGCTACAAATCCTCAGAAAAGTAAGCTGAATTAAAGAGCGCCTTTGGCGATCTCGGTAAGAATAAGATAACTGAGTTTTGCTCGTTCGGTTAAACTATCAAGACAAATAAATTCTTTATCAGAGTGAATGTTAGCGCCACGCACCCCCAGAGTGTCAACACATGGCAAACCAGCACTTGATAAATTATTACCATCGCAGCAGCCACCGGTTGCCTTAAAGCCAATTGTTAACCCAAGCTTATGGCCACAGTCTTTAACTAAATTACACAGTTTTTGGGTGGCCTCATTCATTGGTTTGGGTGGCCTGGTAAACCCACCGTGCAACTCAAATTTACAAGCATTTGCTTGATTATTCATGCTATCAAGTTTTTCTTGAATAAGTTTGGCAAACCAAATTTGGTCTTCAACGGTCTCAGTACGAATATTAAAGTGGCCAGTGGCTGTATCTGGCACCACATTAAGTGCACCGCCGCCTTGAATTCTGCCTAGATTGAGCGTAATTGAATCTCTAGTAGTATTGAGCTGATGCAATTGATCAAATAGTTCACAAAGCCCAGCAATAGCATTTTTACCTTCATGAAACGCTCTGCCAGCATGAGCAGCTAAGCCTTTGACCAGTATTGAAAAATTACCTGAACCCTTACGAGCTCCAGCAAGACTTGCGTCTGGCATAGTTGGTTCATAAACTAAGCCATAGTCTGCCTTTTGAGCAAATTCCCGCAGATATTTATCAGAGCCCCTTGAGCCGGTTTCTTCGTCTGCATTCAAAAAAACTTGCCACTCAAGTTGGTCTGCCAGCGGGCTTTGCATGAAAGCTTTAAGGGCATACAGCATAACTAAAATACCGCCTTTCATATCGGCGGTGCCAGGCCCTTGTAATTTATTATTCTCAAGTGGAGTTAAATCTTGAAAATGATGATCATAAGCAAAAACTGTATCCATGTGGCCAACCAGCATTACTCGTTGAATGATAGCTTTTTTAGCGGTTGCATCTGACTGTTTGCGAATATGTAAGCATTTACCAACAGGTACATTACGCACCTCGCCTGCATCAGCAAGCTCTTTAATTGGGGCCGAGTCTAAATGTTCGATACTGCAATCAAGCTGAGAAAAGGCTTCAGCAATAAGTAATCTTAATTCTTCTAAGCCAGTAATATTTTCAGTGCCGGTATTAATGAGGCACCATTGTTTTAATTGGCCTTCCATTGCCGCTTGTTGTTGGTCAAGCCAGTCCAGTTGTGGTTTATGCAAGGCTTGCATCCTCCTGGATTAAATATTGGGCGCAGTGTTTTAAAATAGTAGTTGCTTCTTTGATTTCCGGTGCAGATACATTCAGTGGCGGTAAAAATCTAATTTTATTACCACCAGATTTAGCAATTAATAAACCGCGGTCTCTAGCTGCCACTAAAAGTTGAGTATTTTCTGGTATGCAAACCATACCAACCATTAGGCCTTTGCCAGTGACTTCGCCAAATATTTTGGGAAATTCGCCGCCAAGGGTTTTAAGTTCATGCCAAAGAACTTGAGTCATAGATTGAATATGCTCTAATTGACCTGGTGCCAAGACCATATCAATAACTTTGCCGCCAACAGCACAAGCTAAAGGATTACCACCAAAAGTGGTGCCGTGGGTGCCAAAATGCATGGTATCACCAACCTCAGCAGTGGTTACACATGCACCGATCGGGAAACCGCCACCTAAGCCCTTGGCCAAGGACATAATATCTGGAGTGGTATCGGTGGTTTGGTAGGCAAAGAGTTTACCGGTTCTACCCACGCCACACTGAACCTCGTCAAAAATTAATAAAATTCCTTTATCATTGCATAAGGTGCGTAATTTTTTTAGAAATTCATTAGAGAATGCACGCACTCCACCTTCACCTTGCACCGGCTCGAGTAATATAGCAGCTGTTTGAGTGGTAATTGTATTTTCAATCGCTTGTAAGTCTTCAAAAGGGACTTGATCAAAATCAAGATCACCGTTGAAAAAGCCAGTCATATGCGCTTTATTACGCGCCGCAGCTACAGTTGCAATAGTTCGACCATGAAAGGCACTTTCAAAACCTATTATACGTTTTCTTTCTGGCTGGCCTTTAGAGTGATGATAATATCTAGCTGTTTTAATCGCCGCTTCCACTGCCTCAGCGCCAGAATTAGCAAAAAATACTCGCTCACCAAAAGAATTATCAGTAATTTTTTTGGCTAAAGCTTCTGCCTGTGGAATACGAAACATATTTGATGTATGCCACAATTTGCTGGCTTGATCTGAAAGTACTTGCGCAAGCTCAGGGTTGGCATGACCAAAGGCGTTAACCGCAATGCCGCTCACAAAGTCGAGATATTTTTTACCTGCTGCAGTAAATAAATAACTGCCCTTACCATGAGTAACCACCATATGTTCAGGTGGGGCGTAGGTTGGCATCATTTCTTCTCGCATTATTGACTCCTTATTTGTTTTCATCTTTAAAAAGTATTGCCTTTAAGATAGGCTATTTCAACTTATTTATCATTGACAGCTCTATTACCACTGATAATCTTGTGGCCAAATATAATCAGTTTCATCTGGGTGGCGTATATAAAAAGCCTTCATACTATCAGGTAAAAAAGTAAGTACAATATACTGCTGGCCTTGGCGTTTACGTATTTTTTCAATTGCTTCAGGGGTTGTTAAAATATATTCTTCGCTTTCAAGCTGAACTAAACCAAGTTGGCCTGTAGCAAGTTGTATTCTTTGACGAGTATCAACATAAATACGTTTCACTATTTGATCATGAATAAAATAATATGGCGTTGCTTGCGCCGGTAGTGAACTTGTTGGGAAGACACAAATACTATTGCTGAGTATTATTTGGCGAATTTGGGCAAACTCGGCTTTTGCTTGAGCAGCTTCATGCAAAGCCTTGTTGCGAGCTTTGTCTTTTTCAGCCTGAGTATTGCGCGCACTCTCAGCCGATGAAGCTGTTTGATCAATAGTGTGCTTTTTTTTAGCTTTGGGTTGTTTCTTTTTAGCCGTTTGCTGAGGTTTTTGCTTACTAGCCAAGCCTGCTTTGAGTAATTGATCCTGCAACGTTTTTTTCATACAACATCCATAATTAATTTGAAAACCTTAAGTTTGGTTAGTCTATCTTAAATGACACAGGTTAGAATATAAATGAACTTTCTTAACTATTAACCGTAAATTAAGCCAAAGTAACCGTAAATTAAGCCAAAGTAACCGTAAATTAAGCCTAAGCCTAAACTCAAGCAACCTAGCCGTAAGATCGCAAACTCACACATAATTCTAAATTCACACATACAAACACAAAGGACAACCCAATGACAGAATTACAGCCTTTATGGATTGACGTTCGCACTCAAGAAGAAAATCAAGCCAGAAGCTACCCAGGTGATCGGTGTATTCCCCATGAATCTATTCAGCAGCTGGCGCAAGAAGACTTAGATAAAGCTCAACCAATTTATTTGTATTGTCGCACAGGCCGCCGCTCTGGTATTGCCAAGCAAGATCTCGAAGGGCTTGGTTTTAGTAATGTACATAACGCAGGTAGTTTTGAAGATATGTTTGACCAGCGCGGTTAACTTATCTTTAAAGTAACTTATTCTTAGTGGTTATATTCCTCAGGTCGATATGAATCATTGATATTTGTGTGCTTCAATTGCTGCTCAATAAGTGAGCGATGTTGTTTTGATTGTTTTGTTTGCGTACAATCTTGCACAGCGCTTACTAAGCTTTAGCAATTTATATCATTTTTAATATGACGTTGGGGGACAACATGGTTACTCGTTCTGGAGGTAATTATCAGCCTGTTTATGGTGATCAATTAACAAGTCAAAGTTCTACTACTACTGATAAAAATACATCGAGTAGTACCGATAAAGCGAGTACTGATAAAACCAGTTTATCTGCACAATGGTTAACTAAAGCTGATATTTCATCAGCTGCAGCTTATTACTCGAAAGTTAACTTGCCCGGTTCGACTGATGCAATGAATGATCCAACCAGCAATAGCTTGTTAGCTTCAGATACTTTTCAACCAATTGATTTTAAAGAATCTTATGGTGATTTATTTGCTGATGAAGATATTATCTTAAATGATAATTTTTCTATGGATGAGGGTTTACCATTAGATTATACAGATCAACATCATCTGAACGATGAGATTTTAACCAATTGGGTAGGCGCTACTAATGCTCCGCCTGGCGATAAATCAGCTCATTATCGTGGCATTTTTGCGGACTTGTTGGTACATAATTACTTAGATGCAGAGGGTGCTTATATCCCGTATCTTGATAGCTCCCAAAGTGCACAAGAGTTTTTAGATGACGTTAAACCCTTATTTAACCCTCAACGTGGGCCTTTTGCAAGTATTGTGCATAATATTGTCCATTCGAACAATTTCCCCTTATTAACAATCATTTCAGAAATGGATAAAGGCATAATTGACCGTAAAAGCCAGGGTATAACTCCTTTACAATTAGCAGCTGCAACTGGCAATAAGCAAATGCTCCAGTTGCTTATTTTACTTGGAGCGGATGTAAGCCTTGAAACTCCTGGTGGTTTTACAGCTGCAGACTTAGCTATTATTGAAAGCCATGACGACTTATTACAATATTTTCCATCTTCGAAGTTAGATCTGGCTGCAGATGAAAATTTGGCTGTAGATGAAAATTTGGCTGTAGATGAAAATTTGGCTGCAGGTGAAAATTTAAAGTTAAAACAGCCAAGCGAAGATGATTTTCTGAATAATCCACTGCTTCGAGATGTATTTATTACCACACCACAATAAGTCGTAATATCTTTTATTAAACTGACGCGCTATTATATGTTCTAAATGAATTTTAAGGAGCTTAGAAATGGCGGGCAAAAAGAAAAAAGCCCCAAACGACGCAATAGCTATTAACAAGCGTGTGCGTTTTGACTTTTTTATCGATGAAACCTTTGAGGCTGGCCTTGTGCTTGAGGGTTGGGAGGCTAAAAGCCTACGGGCTAAAAAACTCAATATTGGTGAAAGCTATATAACCCTAAAAAATGGTGAAGCTTTTTTATTTGGTGCGCAAATAACAGCATTGCCAACTGCGTCTACTCATATTAATCCAGACCCCACGAGAACGCGCAAACTATTAATGCATAGAGCCGAGCTAAGTAAAATTTTTAGCTCAGTACAGCGTGCTGGCCACACTTGCGTGCCTATTAAAGTTTATTGGGTGCGGGGGCGAGCAAAGATTCTGGTAGGTATTGCAAGGGGTAAACAAAAAGTTGATAAGCGAGCAGCAGTAAAAGAAAGGGACTGGTCTCGCGAAAAGCAAAGACTGTCCCGCCTTAAAAACCGCTAATTATCGATCATTTCTCAATCGAAGTGTTGGCGGCATTGGTCTTGGTCGGCCATTTGGGCTCATGCTCACTGGGTAACTCCAGCTGCTTTCACCTTTTTCACTATCCACTGCGGTTACTGCAAAATGATAAGTATCACTATTGCTAAGGCCAGTAATCGTTGCAGTATTTGTTAAGCCAACATCTCTTGGATTGCTAATAGCTTGAGTATCTGGGTCGTAATCATACACTTTGTAACCTGTAATTGTATCACTAGCACCAGATGCTTGTGGATCCCATCGAACTATTACGGCACCAGGTGCTGCCGCTGCGTTGACATTCATAGGCGGCACAGCTGAGCCCATATAACCCCAAATATAATCGGTTAAGTTTGTATCAGTTTTAGCAAAGCCTCTATTGCCCGATAAATGTTGGTCTGAGCCACGTGATCTACTGTATGAATTAGTGGACCAGGTAGGGCCGTTATAGCTTAAGCCGCGCATTTTCTCAGCTATTACTTCTTGATACGGGAAGGGCCAGCTTGGGATATTTGTTTCACGGTTAAAGCCAGATTGCCCAGAAAGTGTGCCTGAAAAACCTTTAAATGTAGTTGCATTTGCCCCCAGATCTTTGCCGTCGCTGCCTTTACCAGCAAGGTTTGAATTAGCTTCAACCCGAACTAAATAACGAAGCCCGCCATTAGGATTAGACTTTGACCAAATAGGATTATGATCAGACACTGTGCCGTTGTTCATAGTATTGTTTTTATTGAAGAGTGGGCCGTTAAAACTTGAGATATTCAGATGATGCAAACCATATCGATCTAATGTGCCGCGGACAGTATCTGTTGTACCTGTACTAAAGCCTTCAAAAAGTGGGCCATTAGTTAAGTTATGCAAAACCGAGTTAGTGATACCACGAGCTCTATCACCAGGCCAGCCGTTAAGAATAGTTTGCCCTGATATGGGTGAATGAATTTCACCAATGGTTGCATGGTCGAACCAGCTTGGTGCCCGAGTCATAACCAAAGAGCCAATTGGTCTAATATCCCAAGAGATAGTGTCTCTTATTTCTGCATCACACGGACCAGCTTGACGGTCTATATTTCCGTAGATATGTTCAGAATTAAGCTGAATACTGCGATCAAAAGTGACTTCACTTTGTCCGGCGGTTGTAGGACAACCAAATTCACCAGCATTTTGCCCGGGCGCAACAAATTTCATAGAGCCATCAATCGCAATATTATTTTGTGCAGATATGTTCATAGATGTATAAAAAGCAAAAGTATTTGTAGGGCCAGTATGTCTTTGGTTAAAGTCAAAACGAGCCACGTTTCGACGATAAACCGAATACTTTGCCTTGTAAGCTAAAAATTTGTTTCTTGAACCACCAAATGCGTAGTTATTTTCCATTAAAATATTATGCGCGTGGGAGACGCTAGAGCCTTGACCGCCTGGACCAATTTCAATGCCATTACGAATAAATTTAAGGTGATGAGGGCGGCATTGATCATCATTACAGCCAGAACCATCAACTACAAATCTGCCTCTGTCCATATGAAAGCCTTTAATTGCCCAGTAATGAACCCCTTTATTCAAACCTTTCGCCCAAATGCCGCCATCTTTAAGCGTCACTTGACCTGGGTCTTCGGCCATGATGGTTGTATAATGATTTGCATCGCCAGCTGGAGGGTTTTGTAAGTTACCAGGGCCAGTTAAGCCAATATAGCCTTTATCTCCCCAGTAAGTACCATTACGAACTACGAAAGTCATACCTTTATCGCGAAGACTGGAGCCCGGAGATCGACGAGCTGAAAAAGCCTGTGCAAAATCTTTGACGTCTTCGTTCGGTCCAATATAGACAACTCGATTGACACCAACGTGAACGATAAAAGTTTCGATTGCTGCGCCATCTAAATTGGATGCACGAAGGCCAATATGAAAACTTTCTGTTGGTAAATCTTCTGGCACCTGCCAGCTAAGAGTACCTGTGACTGGGTTAACTACCACGCCGTCAGGCCCATAGGCTAGAGACCAGTTAACAGGAGATGCATCGCTGGTATTAGCTAGTTCAGGTTGAACAACTAATTGATCCGCTTGATTGATACTTTTTGGGCTAATTTGATTAACTTCAGGGGCTGCTGCAAATGAATATACGCTTACAAAGCTTGCTAGTAAGAATGCCATTGGGGAGGCGAGTTTTGTTATCTTAGGTTTTCGAGGGGAGCTATGCATAGTTAAGACCTCTAGGGTTCAAGTTTTTCGATGTCCTCATTACTAATACTAGCCTTATGATGTTATTTAGGTGTGAGCTAGTCCACATTTCTTTCACTGTGTCAGTGTTTTTTCCTAGTGAACGATTGTTTTAATTCAATGCAGCTCAAATATATCTCAATTATAAGATGTTAAAGTGCTGCTAATCATTTGAAAAGATTGCTAAATATTATAAAATCGGTAAAATGTGTTTTTCCGCTGTGGATATGCGTGGCGGAATACTTAGGCCAAATTTTTTTCATTTGGCTGTTTACAAAAAGCATTATCATCAAAAGAGAGTTAGAATGGCTTTATCAACTGCCCGTAAAGAAGAAATTGTACAAGAGTTTAAAAGAGCTGAAGGTGACACAGGCTCCCCAGAAGTTCAAGTTGCTCTATTAACGAATAACATTAATGAACTTCAAGGCCATTTTAAGGTCAACAAAAAAGACCACCACTCTCGTCGTGGTTTAATTCGTATGGTCAATCAACGCCGTAAATTACTTGATTACCTCAAGCGAAAAGATTTAGATCGATACTCTACATTAATTAAACAGCTTGGCTTGCGCCGTTAAAAGCTTGTTTATAAAGGCCAGGCAACTGGCCTTTTTCTGTTTAACGTTCTGAACTTTAAAATATAAATGTAATTGAATTGAAAAAAACTTATTTAAAAGAGTGATATACGCATGTTTAATATTGTGAAAAAAGAATTTGAAATTGGCGGTCAAGCAGTCACTATTGAGACTGGTCGAATTGCCCGTCAAGCAACTGCATCTGTATTGGTTACTATGGGGCAAACAAGTGTACTCGTAGCTGTAGTTGCTAAAAAAGAACCTAAGCCAGGCCAAGACTTTTTCCCATTAACAGTGAATTACCAAGAGCGAGCATATGCTGCTGGTAAAATTCCTGGTGGTTATGGCAAACGTGAAGGCCGTCCTTCAGAAAAAGAAACTTTAACATCTCGTCTGATTGATCGGCCCCTTAGGCCATTATTTCCTGGCGAATTTAAAAATGAAGTACAAGTTACAGCATCTGTTATGTCTGCTGATAAATTAAATGACCCAGATATTGCTGCTTTGATTGGTGCTTCAGCAGCATTAAGTATTTCTGGTGCTCCATTTAATGGCCCAATTGGTGCTGCGCGAGTTGGTCTTAAAGATGGTGAGTATATTCTTAACCCATCATATGCCGAACTTGCTGAATCAGATCTTGACTTAGTGGTTGCTGGCACTGAGTCAGCCGTACTCATGGTAGAGTCAGAAGCGAACGAACTCACCGAAGACCAAATGTTGGGCGCCGTATTATTTGGCCAACAACATAATCAGCAAATCGTTGAAGTCATTAAAAGCTTTGCAGCTGAAGTGAATACCCCATCTTGGGACTGGGCACCAGTTGAAAAAGATTTAACAGTCTTCGAAGCTGTTAAAAATCAATTCAACGATGCTATAGCTGATGCTTATAAAATCACTCAAAAAGCCGAGCGTTACACCAAGCTTAATGAATTAAAAACAGAAGCCGTGTCTGCGCTCAGTGGTACGGAAGAAGGCCAGCCAAGCCAAGCAGATATTGCTAAAGTCTTTGCTAATTTAGAAAAAGACGTGGTTCGAGAAAATATTCTTAACGGTAATGCCCGGATTGATGGCCGTGATCACAATCAAATTCGGCCTATTGAAATCGAAGTTGGCGTTTTACCCCAGGTGCATGGTTCTGCATTATTCACTCGTGGTGAAACTCAAGCTATCGTAACAACTACTCTTGGTAGTTTAAAAGATGGCCAAATGATCGATGCCTTAGAAGGCACCAAAACTGACCATTTCATGTTGCATTATAACTTCCCTCCATACTGTGTTGGTGAAACTGGCATGGCAATGAGCCCTAAACGCCGCGAAATTGGTCATGGCCGCTTAGCTCGTCGAAGTATTGAAGCAATTTTGCCTGATCAAAAAGAATTTCCTTACACACTTCGCGTAGTTTCTGAAATCACAGAATCTAACGGGTCATCTTCAATGGCTTCTGTATGTGGTGCAAGTCTTGCGTTAATGGATGCTGGTGTACCCTTAAGATCGCCTGTAGCTGGTATTGCGATGGGTTTGGTAAAAGAAGGTAATCGTTTTGCAGTATTGTCCGATATTCTTGGCGATGAAGATCACCTTGGCGATATGGACTTTAAAGTAGCTGGTACCGAAAAAGGCGTAACCGCTTTACAAATGGATATCAAAATTGAAGGTATTACTGAAGAAATTATGGAATCTGCTTTAGCCCAAGCTCAAGAAGGCCGTAAGCATATTCTTGGTAAAATGAACCATGTATTGCAAGCTTCTCGCGAAAGCGTGAGCGAGCATGCTCCATGTGTAGCAATGTTTAAAATCTCGCCAGATCGTATTCGTGATGTTATTGGTAAAGGTGGCGCCACAATTCGGGCAATCTGTGATGAAACTAAAACCAGTATTGATATTGAAGACGACGGCAGTATTCGCGTTTATGCAGAAAACCGTGAAGGCGGCGATGCTGCAGTTAAGCGTATTCAAGAGCTCACAGTGGAGCCAGAAGTTAATGCAATTTACGATGGTACAGTTACCAAAGTGGTAGATTTTGGCGCTTTCGTTAATATTTTGCCTGGCTTTGATGGCTTAGTGCATATTTCGCAAATTGCGAATGAGCGTGTAGCCGATGTATCTGAATATTTAAAAGAAGGCCAGCCGGTTCGCGTTCGTGTAATGGATGTTGACCCTAAAGGGCGAGTTAAGTTATCTATTAAAGATGTTTAATAAGCTTTAAGCTGCTACTTTTCTGCAAAAACCCGAGCATAGTCTCGGGTTTTTGCTTTTTTGGTATGCCTTTTGCAATTGCCTATAAAGCAACATAGCAGAGGTAGTTACAATGCAAACTTTTACATCGCTGTCGTCTAAAGCCATTATGGTAGAAGCAGATACAAGTCATCGTCTGATATGGTTTTGGCCAATAGCGTCGGGCTTATCTTTTGCGGTGGGATTTGTATTATTTCAAGAGCAACAAACTGCACTATTAGCAAGCTTTTTACTTGGGTTGATACCCTTAGGTATATGGTGTTGGCTTGAGTTTCATGCCGATCTAAGGCCTAGCAAGCCAATATTAACATGGCATCGTAATCGTTTATATTTATATGATAAAGGCAAACTTGCACATAAAATTTATAGCGGTGAAATTGAGCATATTCAACTAGCCCAAGGTTTTGGTCATTGCGTATTGATCATTCATCGCCACGATCAGGTTATTCGGCAAAATTTTTTAAAACTTGGTCGCAGCCAAAAGCTGCAAATACAGCGTATAGTGCGTCTACTCGATGCAGAAATTACTTACAGAGATCAATATGATGCCCTACCGGCTGAGCTCGAAAGCATTCGCGCAGAAATTGGTAGAGCAGGTTGATGATAGTTTATCCATGCCTAGAGCGAGAGAACAGGTATTGAAAATCAAAGATTTCAATACCTGTTAGTGGTTAAGCTGATTGTGTGTAATATTTAAATGACTTACTATTTAGTTTCAAAGTAATACCTCGATTTATTGGGGTAATATTAAAACTATTGAAAGGTCAGGTGTTTGAATGACTCAGCTCAATGTAAATATTGGTTTGTCGTATGCAAATAGTTTAAATATCCCCAAGTTACTTACTCTAGGTGCTACGGCTTTAAGCCACAGTCTATTAACTCAAGCGTCGCCTTTAAATTCAGCACCAACTAATCTGAGTCGTAAGCTACTCGATAATAGTATGCGCAATGTTAATAATACTATTGAGTTTTGTGAGCCTTGGGTTGTTGGTTTGCCGTCCGCACAACAAAGCAAGATGATTCAAGGAAGCGAAAGATTTGACGTCAGAGCATTTAATTGCACGCCAGCAGAAGTTCAAGCTGAATCTTTAGAGTATTTGACAGCCACCTTTGAAGAATATTGCTCCCCTAGACTCTTGGCGTTTAAAAAAAATTCAACTGAGCACAGCCTAGTGATCAAGGGGCGACCGCCTTTTTGTGACTCCCCAACTAATGCACTCAAGGATATCCAAGATATTAGTGAATGTGGCTCAACTTCTCAATTTACTCATTTAGATGGTATTGTTTCAGTAAACTATGCCAATACTCATAGTTCAGCCAATAGTTTTAACCGTATGGTGTTTGATGATGGTGCCAAGAGTTGCGCGCAAGTAATTAACCAAAAGGTCGCAGCCGAGGTGGTGTTTAAGCAAGCCTTTATTACTGGGGCAGTGACTAATGTGCTTATAGGTTTGCCATTACATTTAAAGTTAGATTTTTCGCTGCATGGTGTAAGTAGTTCTCATCGCAGTGGCTATAGCTTTGACTTAAGCAATCCAGTCACTTTAAGTGCTCATGCAGAGGCTAGCTATCTCGCTTTTAATATTCTTAAAGAAGGCCTATTAAATAGTCTCCAAACCGCATTAGGCGCCAGCATCTTAAGTCGAGCTGCAAATGTTGGACAAACAGAAAACCCCTTTTCTGGCTTTGATCCTAGAGAGAGTTTTGACCAGGGCTTATTGGGCGGAATTATAGTCACAGCTTTATTGAGTTTACCTCGATTAGCGGCCAGCTATATTAATGGTGAGCAACAAGTAGAGCGACCATTGAATGCTGCATATTTAAATAAAATTGTCCCTACGCTACTCACAAGCCATGGTATTAATCAATTGTGTGGCGCTCTAGTTGGGGCAAGCCTACTTAGTTTTGCTGGCCAAAAACAAAAACCATTTGAGGCGTTAGCTGCCTCTTACTCTGCGGCGTTATTGGCGCTTTTGATTGGGCCACTAGCTTCCAATTTATCTGCTGCGATTGCAGTATATTTTGCAAAAAAGCCGCCAGAGGCAGCTGATAATCCCCAAAATAATCCACAAGTGGCCATAGAGCTTCCGGTAAGAAATAGTGACTCTGGTAGCGAGGTAGATGCTGTACCAGCTTTGTCTGGAGCTGTACCAGTGGCACAAATTCGTCAAGCTCCAGCTGCGCCTGGCCAAGCAACCAGCACAAGAATTGAAGCATTAATCGAAAAGCGTATCACTGCCAAAACTAATAACCCTACAATCAGAGATTTTGATGATTTAATTGAAGCAGATGAATACCGTAAAAAACGCTTTGTTTGCACTTTGTCACATCAAATTATGACTGATCCAGTGATTCTGCCTTCCAATGGTAATGCCTTTGTTTATGATAAATCTTTTATTATGGAGTGGGTTCAAAGGCAAGAAAGTCATCCTCATACTAGAGCACCAATTTCTGCAGCAGGGCTTGAAGCTAAGCTCATTCGTGCTCAAGAATTACAAACTGAAATTTTGACTTGGTTACAAGATAACGATCAAGCATAAGATTATTTGAACCTGTATATGTTCTTTAAGGTATTTGCATGACAAGCATTAATAGTAAATCGTTTTCTGTGCCGCAAATATTTTCGCGTTTATTAGCGTCTAGTGCAATTATAGGGGCTATGAATCAAGTACAAGCAATTGATTCGCCAACCTCAAGATTAGATCGCAGGCTATTGTCAAACTCTCTTGATGAGCCAAGCTCAATGATTGCCTGTAGTGATAGTGATCATTTATCCCAACCTTGTAATTCTACTTTGAATAATGCTGATAACTGGAGCTCCTTAGTAGGGTCCACAAGTTGTAGTGCTGATGTACTCACTTTTCCTCCAGAGGTAGCCGGCGGTGATCCAGCTCATTTAATTGTCAAAGGGCGATATACTAAGTGTGCAATTGCACATAAAGTCGCAGCTGATGCTTACAACTTACCTGGATGTGAAAATGCTCAACTGAATACTGAGTCGCTCCCTCAAACTCACGAACGTTTTTATCATCCATACGGCTATGATAACCATTACAGCGAAGCAATTTACGATAAACCGGCTAGTGGCTGTGCAGGCTCTGTTAATGCCAAGATTCGAGCGCTTAGCGTGCATAAAGATGCTTTGATCACTGGTATAATTCTTGGTGGATTATTATTTTCCCGCTATAAAACGAAACAATTTAGTAATGATCTTCGGCAGTTTAAAGGCAATGGCAATAACAACAACCCTATCGAGTTAAAAGGCATGCAACTAGCTGTTTTGGGGGCTATAGCCTTTGAACAAATGAGTTTACTTACATCACAAGCAGCTTTAGGTGCGGTTGTGCTTGATGCGGCGGCTAAGGTTGGTGGCAACCCTAACCCATACGCTGGCTATGATGCCAAAGAGAGTTTTGTGCAGGGTTTGGTTGGTAGTGCCATTGTTACAGGGGTATTAATGACCCCTCGCTTAATGGATGCGATTGATATGACCATGAGAGGTCAAACCCAAGAGCTTAATGAGCAGTATTTGAGTGCAATTTCATCTTTGTATAAGAAAATAACTATTATCAATCAGTTCGCTGGTGCGGCCTTGGGCGCAGCTATTATGAGTGCATTCAAAGAAAATACTCAGCATGTTAGTGAAGCACTGCAAGCTTCCACAGTTGGTACTTTTTTTAGTTTAGCGGTAGGCCCAATATTAGATGCATGCTTAATTGAGCTTGGTAATTTAATATTAAAATCAACTCAAAATAACCCCAACCCAGCCGCTCAAGAGGCGCAACAGCCACATGCAGCTCAGCCACAAGAGCCACATCTAGTTGAGATGGCTGTACTCGAGCAGCAGCAAATGCCACAGCACAATAGAATAGATGCACTTCAGCCACAAATAAACCAAATATTAGTCGAAGACAATGGGGCTTTGAACTCAGCACAAGTATTAGCGGATACAATCGATCAGTTAATAAAAGCGCAAGATCTTTTGGCTGAAGAACAGCATGAAATTGTGAGTTTTGAAGATTTAATAGAAGCTGACGATTCGCGTAAATTTCGCTTTCTTTGCCCAATTTCTTTTCAGATTAAGAGAAACCCAGTGGTCTTAGCATCAATGAATTATCCATATCCTTATGATAAAACATCAATTGAAGCTGCTATTAATACTTCCCAAAAGCATCCTGTAACTGGCGAAAAAATTACGCCAGCAGAGCTTAAAGCTCGATTAATTCCAGATGCAGAGTTACAAACAGAAATTTTAACTTGGCTTGAGAGTTTTGCTCATGGAGCTAAGAGTTCAGCTCATGAGAATAATAGTTTGAGTCATGAAAATAATAGTTTGAGTCATGAAAATAATAGTTTGAGTCATGAAAATAATAGTCAGAATTAATTTTCAATAATTTCAATTTCCATAGATTGATTCGCCAAAATTATTATATCCGCCGGGCGTTGAGCAAAAAGGCCGTTGGTTACAACCCCCGCGATTTGGTTAAGCTCTTGCTCTAAATGTTTCGGTTGGCTAATACTCATATGATGCACATCAAGAATAACATTACCGTTATCGGTAACTACACCTTCCCTATATACCGGGTCGCCACCTAGTTTTACAATTTGTCTGGCAACATAACTTCTTGCCATTGGAATGACTTCAATTGGTAGCGGAAACTTGCCTAAAACTTTGACTTGTTTACTATGGTCAACCATACAAATAAACTGTTGACTAGCTGCAGCCACAATTTTTTCTTGAGTTAATGCACCGCCACCGCCTTTAATTAAATTTAAATTTGGATCAAATTCATCAGCACCGTCGATATAAATTGGCAAACTCCCGGCAGAGTTTAATTCCATCACATGAATGCCGTGAGATTTTAATCGGTCTGCACTGGCTTTTGAGCTGGCCACAGCGCCTTCAATGTGGTTTTTCATGCTCGCTAATTCATCAATGAAAAAATTAGTTGTTGAGCCTGTACCTACGCCAACAATCATGCCAGGCTTGATGTAACTTAATGCTTTTTGTGCGACTTTGTGTTTGGCTTGGTCTTGGGGCGATAAATTATTTGATTGAGACATTGTGGAATCCTTTACAGTTATGCTTAAGTTAGCAGAATGATTGAGTTGATTTTACCATAAGCGTGCGTTACTAGAGGTGCTTTTTAAGTAATCGAGCCAACAGATGTCTTGTTTATCATATATGTCTTTTTTAACACATCGAGTCTTGATGTTGTAAACTAATATTCTGTGATAGCATTATAACTAAGGGCTTAATCGAGTTCTTAGCGTATAAATTTGAAGACTTGAAGAGATCAACGAGATGACTGATGCAACGCAATCCGCAACACCATTGCCCCAATTTACTCAGCGAGCAGAGCCAGCAAAGCCTAATATGGATGAGCTTGCCCAAATTACTCGTCGCATTCTTCAAGCTCGTATTTATGATCTAGCTTTAGAAACCCCTTTAGACCTAATGCCACAATTAAGTAAAAAATTAGGCCATACAGTGTTGTTAAAGCGTGAAGACTTGCAGCCAGTATTTTCGTTTAAATTACGCGGCGCCTATAATAAAATTCGTCAATTACCCAAGGATTTACTCGAAAAAGGTATTATTTGCGCATCTGCTGGTAATCATGCTCAAGGTGTGGCCATGAGCGCCCAAAAATTAGGTATACGGGCAGTTATTGTGATGCCTGCGACTACCCCAGAAATTAAAGTAGCCTCAGTGGCCGCGCGCGGCGCAGAAGTTGTTTTAATTGGGGATGCCTTTGATCAAGCGTTACAGCATGCTATGACATTAGTTGAAAAAGAAAACTTAACATTTATTCATCCTTATGATGATGATGACATTATTGCTGGCCAGGGCACCACTGGCATGGAAATTTTGCGGCAAGCACCAGAAAACTTGCACGCGGTTTTTGTACCAATTGGTGGTGGTGGCTTAGCTTCTGGGGTTGCTGCTTATATTAAATATCTTCAACCAAATGTTCGTGTTATTGGGGTTGAGTCCTGTGATGCAGCGAGTATGCAAGCTGCATTAGCAGCCAATGATCGAGTAGCCTTAGAGAGCGTTGGGATTTTTGCCGATGGCGTCGCGGTTAAACAAGTTGGTACCAGGCCTTTTGAGATCTGTCTACAGACTCTAGATGATGTAATTACTATTACTCCTGATGAAATGTGCGCTGGAATTAAAGATATATTTGAAGCCACACGTTGTATTAGCGAGCCCTCTGGTGCCTTGGCGGTAGCAGGCTTAAAAAAATATTTAAACAAATATAACGAAGCTCATGCAGAACAAGCGCTTACTTGTGTTGCGATTAGCAGTGGTGCCAATATGAATTTTGATAGGCTCAGGCATATTACCGAGCGTACTGCAATAGGTGAGGGGCGTGAAGCTTTGTTTGCAGTAAGTATTCCAGAGCAAATCGGCAGTTTTAGAACTTTATGTCGTTTGTTGTCACGATACAGCATTTCGGAATTTAATTATCGAGCAAAGGCAAATGATTGCGTCTCAGCTGAGCACAATCAACAATCAAAACAAGAGTTGTTAGCTAGTGCGCATATTTTTCTTGGTTTGCAAATCAAAAAAATAACCGACCGTCAAGTAGTTGCTGATTATCTCAGGGAGCATGGCTACAAATCAATTGATTTATCTGATAACGAAGTGGCCAGAGTTCATTTGCGACATATGGTAGGCGGGCGAGCTTCGCAAATGGCAGATGAATACCTTTATCGCTTTGAGTTTCCAGAACGGCCAGGTGCTTTGATGCAATTTCTTGAAGAGCTTGGCCAGCGGTGGAACATTTCCTTATTTCATTATCGAAATCATGGTACAGACTACGGCCGAGTTTTAGCTGGCTTTAATATTCCGCACAATTCAATTAATGAATTTGCAAAGCATTTAAATCAACTGGGCTATCGCTATTTCGATGAAAGCGACAACCCTGCTTACACTTGCTTTTTAAGCTAGGTGTACTATTTAAGTTTCTTGGCAATAGTTGCAATTCGAGCGCCAAGAATCTCAGCGGTTTTTAAATCACCTGCCGGAGGTGTTTCACTTGGAGCCGCGTTTTCTGATTGTGCCATAGCGCCTATAAAGCCGCCTAACCTATTGACAACATCTGGCTTACCAGCTTCACCTTCTGGAGATTGGTTCATTTCACCAAGCCCAACCCAAATCATGCCATGCTGCATAGCAAAAATATTAAGTTGGATTAAAGTATTTACTTTATCTCCACTCATCGAGTGAGAGTTTGTGAAGCCACCAGCGACTTTATCTTTCCATTGTTGGGCAAACCAAAGTTTAGAGGTTGCATCCATAAAGGCTTTAAAAGGCGCTGCCGCAGACCCCATATAGGTTGGTGAGCCAAAAATAATGCCATCTACATCATTTAAGCTGTCTGGAGAATCGGTTACATCTTCGGCTTTTACCAGCCGAACTTTGGCGTCTGCTACCTGTTCCACACCTTTGGCAACATGCTGCGCTTGGACTTCTGTATGGCCATAGCCACTGTAATAAACTACTGCAATTTCAACCATAAGGTTTCCTTGTCGATAAGCTTAAAGCAGAGTTTTCTGCCTCTAAACTCACTTTATCTATGAATCTTCAGCAAAGTAATGAGATCGAAAAGTGTGGTATACACTAGTGTTCATTCACTTATCGATCTCATTACTTTGCTGACAAGGTGTTGTATTAAAAATGATTAAACATTAAATCTAAAATGAATAACATCGCCATCGGCTAGGATATATTCCTTGCCTTCCAACCGCCATTTACCAGCCTCTTTGGCCCCTTGTTCGCCATTATTTGCAACAAAGTGTTCATAAGCTACTACTTCTGCGCGAATAAAGCCTTTTTCAAAGTCTGAATGAATGACCCCAGCACCTTGTGGCGCAGTTGAGCCAATAGGCACAGTCCATGCACGAACTTCTTTAACACCAGCTGTGAAATAGGTTTGTAGCTCGAGTAATTCATAGGTGGCACGTATAACTTTATTTAAACCAGGTTCAGTCATGCCAAGTTCTTCAAGAAATTCGTTCCTATCTTCTTCGTCAAGATCAACTATTTCAGATTCAATTTTAGCGCATACAGCGACAATGCCAGAGCCTTCTGCCTCTGCATAATCGCTGACAGTCTCAAGCAGTGGGTTATTCTTAAAGCCGTCTTCCTCTACATTGGCAATATATAATGTTGGCTTGAGAGTGAGTAAGCCAAATGGTCGAATAATTGCCGCCTCTTCAGTGGATAGATCTAAACCTCTCAATGGAGTAGATTCATTTAAAGCGTTAATTAACCGATCAAAAAGGGCTTCTGCTAATTTTGCTTCTTTTTCACCTGCTTTAATTTTTTTCTGAATCCGCACTTTAGCTTTTTCAAGGCTTTCAAGATCGGCCAAAGCAAGTTCGGTATTGATGGTTTCTATATCACTAATTGGGTTTACACGGCCAGCAACATGAATAATATTTGGATCATCAAAACAGCGAACTACATGAGCAATGGCATTGGTCTCACGAATATTACCTAAAAATTGATTACCCAAACCTTCACCTTTAGATGCGCCAGCCACCAAGCCTGCAATATCAACAAACTCAACGGTAGTCGGAATTGTTTTTTGAGGTTTGACAATAGTGGTGAGCTTATCTAAGCGTGGGTCTGGCACTTGCACTATGCCAACGTTCGGTTCAATGGTGCAAAATGGAAAGTTCGCTGCATCAATTTTTGCTTTAGTTAAAGCATTGAACAGGGTTGATTTACCAACGTTTGGTAGACCAACGATACCGCATTGAATGGCCATAATATCTTCTCTCTTGTAGGTTCGTTTGTTCGTCGTCCATTGTCTCTTGCACACTGACAATAAAAAAATAAAAATAAAAATAAAAAACCAAAAAAGTATTACTCTTTAGCAGGGCCAAAGTCTAAACTATGCAGCTCGCGCATAACTTTTTGGTGCTCACCAAGAGCTATAGCATTGAGTTGAGCAATGCCAGCATCAATACTTTGATCTATAGATACTCTGTCGTCTGGTGATGCTTTTGATAAAACATAACCGTGAACTCGGCTTTTATGGCCAGGGTGACCAATACCGATTCTAAGTCGGGCAAATTCTTTTGAGTTACCAAGTTGTTGAATAATACTTCGCAGCCCGTTATGTCCACCATGGCCCCCGCCAAATTTTAAGCGAATGCTACCTGCTGGTAGGTCGAGCTCATCATGTACAACGAGTATCTCTTCTGGGGAAATTTTATGGAATTGAGCAATAGCCGCCACGGATTGGCCGCTGAGATTCATAAAAGTTGTTGGTTTGGCAATGCGAATACTATGACTGGTAAGGTGTATTTGTGCAATTTGGGCGTGAAATTTTGCTTGAATACTTAAGGGGGAGTTATATTTGGCACTTAGAGTCTCAACAAGGTCGAAGCCTACATTATGCCGAGTGCGATGATACTCGGCACCTGGGTTACCTAAACCAACGATGAGCTTAATTTGATTGTTTGTCATAAGTTTATAGATCACGTAATAAGATGTTGTTCAGCAATCGTCTAGTATAAGACTGATTAAACTATTCAACCAATAGGCTGTGGTCAAATAAAAAAGCCGTTTAACCTGTATGTCATCTAACTTTATATTTTGGTTAAAAGACTTTTACGTTAAACGGCTTACTTGTCAAGTGAAAGCTAAGTGGTCAAATGTGTAATTCAATTCCCTAAGCTTTCATTGTGACTCGTTGGGTAAGAATTAGTCGTCACTTGACTCATCTTGATCTTTGGCGCTGCCTTTAGGTGCTACCTCAACTTCTGTAGGCTCAGGAGCTTCATCTTCGTCTTCTTCAACTTCGAGTTTAGGCGGTAAAACCACAGCAACTGAATAATTTTGATCTTGATCATCGCCATGTGATAAAGCGACAGACTCAACCCCAGCAGGCAGTTTGAGGTCCGAAATATGGATTGAATCTCCAATTTCCAGTGCAGCAACATCAACTTCGATATATTCAGGAAGATCTTTTGGTAAACAGTTAATTTCTAAATCGGTCAACTGATGGTTAATTCGACCGCTATCACGATCAACACCAACACAGATATCTTCATTGATAAAATGTAAAGGCACTCTCATAGTGATTTGTTGACCAGTCTTAATGCGCAAGAAATCAGCGTGAATAGGGAAGCCCGACACTGGGTGTCTTTGTAGATCTTTTAAGACTACTTTTTCCGAGGTGCCAGCCATATCTAATTCAATAATATGAGCAAAAAAAGCTTCATTTTTAAGTTGTCTAATAAAGTCTTTTATGTCAAGGGTAATTGAAACTGGTCCACTTTCACCACCATAAATTATGGCTGGAATTAAACCTTGTTCGCGACGTAGGCGGCGGCTCGAACCTTTCCCTAAGTCTGACCGTTTTTCAACGGGTATTGTATATTCTGTAGACATTTCGTATTCCTCGATAAATGTAAAAATTCTTTTGGCTTAATGGCATATGGGTTTATGACATTTGGATTAAAGAATTATTCGTTAGGTGTAAATCAATGCAGCTATTGTATCTTTGCATAGCCTTTAAGATGCTTATTCTCGACCAATAGGCACCTTGGGGCAGAGTATACACTTTTTTTTGGCATAGTTTTAGGTTTTAGATATAGTTTTAGGTTTTAGGTTTGTATCAAGTAATTGGTGCCCAGGTACCGTCATAGTCAAACATCGCACTAATTGATTCTTCGTTGTTAATGCGTCGAACTGCTTCAGCCAGCATAGGCGCCAAAGAAAGTTGTCGAATTTTACCAGAATCAATTGCTGCTTGTTTAAGTGGTATGGTATCCGTTACTACCAATTCATCTAAATCTGAAGCCATAAGATTATCTACCGCAGGGCCAGATAAAACCGCGTGTGTGGCATACGCAAGTACTTTTTTGGCGCCATGCTCTTTTAATGCAGCTGCCGCTTTGCATAAAGTGCCAGCGGTGTCGACCATGTCATCCACAATGATACAGGTCTTGCCAGCAACGTCGCCAATAATATGCATCACTTGCGAGTCATTGGCACGAGCGCGACGCTTATCAATAATTGCAAGGTCTGAATCACACAGTAATTTAGCCACGGCGCGAGCACGTACCACGCCGCCTACATCTGGTGACACTATAGTTAGGTGTTCACGATCATTGGTGAGAGTTTTTTGGATGTCAGCCAGCATAATAGGCGTGCCGTAGACATTATCAACCGGGATATCAAAAAAACCTTGAACTTGATCCGCGTGGAGATCAACAGTGAGGACACGATCTATACCAACGGTGGTTAACATGTCGGCAACAACTTTAGCCGTAATCGGCACTCGCGCAGAGCGTACGCGGCGGTCTTGGCGTGCATAGCCAAAATATGGAATAACAGCTGTAATACGCCCAGCAGAAGCGCGGCGCAAAGCGTCCGCCATAACACACAATTCCATAAGGTTGTCATTGGTTGGGGCGCAAGTAGACTGACAAATGAAAACATCATTACCGCGCACATTTTCAAGAATTTCTACAGCTATTTCGCCGTCAGAAAAAGTTCCCACACTGGCTTCGCCAAGGGGCACATGCATTGCTTTAGCCACACGGTTGGCAAGATCGATATTAGAATTACCAGTAAAAAGGACGAGCTTAGACACTTATTCCACCTTAGACATGTAGCCATTTGATATGAACTTACGGCCAGAGATCTCGCCGCAAGCTCCCCAATTGATTTCAATGCGCAAATGATAGCGATTTTGTAATCAAATTGAAAGGTTTATTAGTTTGATTCAAATTAATTTCAAATAAGCAGAAAAAAAGATTGCATTTTTTGACTAAATAAGTATGATAGATGCTCATAGCCAAGCAGGTTTGATGAATTAATCAGCCTAACTTAAGCTACACAATTGCGTTAATGGGCTGTAGCCAAGCGGTAAGGCAACGGGTTTTGATCCCGTCATGCGGAGGTTCGAATCCTCCCAGCCCAGCCATATTTTTTGAAATATGATCCTCCTTCAAATCTATCTTCCTTAATTTCACTGTCATGCCATCCATGACATTATAAGAAACTAATTTCTCTCGTTTCTGAAACTGTGCAAGTATTCAAGCGAGCAGCCCACAACAGATAACTCTCGTTCCCACGCTCCTGAGACCGTGTAAATATTCAAGCGAGCAGCCCGCAGCAAACAACTCTCGTTCCCACGCTCCTGCGTGGGAATGCATACCGCGTGTGAATTAAGAAAAATCGGTTACTAAGCGAGCAATTCAGGCCAACAGGTTGTTAATTGTCCAAAACGATTGTTCTAACTGGTTATTCGGTATGCATTCCCACGCAGGAGAGACTGTGTAAGTATTTAAGCGAGCAGCCCGCAGCAGTCAACTCTCGTTCCCACGCTCCTGCGTGGGAATGCATACCGCGTGTGAATTAAGAAAAATCGGTTACTAAGCGAGCAATTCAGGCTGACAGGTTGTTAATTGTCCAAAACGATTGTTCTAACTGGTTATTCGGTATGCATTCCCACGCAGGAGCGTGGGAACGAGAGGACTAAAACGAATACTTACACAGTCTCAGAGCGTGGGAACGAGAGGGCTAAAGCGAATACTTACACAGTCTCTTCTGCGTGAGAACGAGAACTCGTTTGTCCAATCACTTACCTTTCCGAAAAAGCCTCTGACCAAGAAAAGCAATTACAGTTAAACCAAAAATAATAAGCAAAATTACATTAGGACCAATTCGGCTATATGGAGTTTGTCCTTTTGCTTTATGTACGTCAGCTAATAAATATTTTTGCACGCCCTTTGGCAGTCTTTTTTCCACAATACCATATTGATTAATAGCAGCGGTTATACCTGTGTTAGTTGCTCGAATAACTGGTTTACCTAATTCTATAGCTCTAAACTTTGCCATTTGAAAATGCTGTTCTGGCCCGTGCGAGTTGCCAAACCAGCCATCGTTGCTAATTGTTAATAAAATATCAGTATCTTTACTATTTTTATACACAAACTGAGGGAAGGCAATTTCATAGCAGATAAAATTGCTGATTAAAAAGGAGTTTACTTGAAAGGCTTTTTGGTTTGCGCTGCCGCTAGTAATACCATGTTTAAAAATTTCTAAAAAAGGAAAAACTCGCACAACTTGCTCTGCAAATGGTAGGTATTCGCCAAAGGGGACTAATTTTTGCTTATGATAAAGCTGGTCTGTGTCTGCAGAACTGCCAAGGAGTACCACAGAATTTTTAACTTCCGGCCAAGTTAAATCTGATAAAACCCCAGTAATTAAGCGAGGTGAATAGGAGGATTGATCAGCGTTTGATTGGTACTCCTCTATACTCTTTCGCATTAGCTCTAAATAAGCCAAGCTATCGTTATAAAGATAGGGTACAGCAGCCTCTGGCCAGACAATTAAATCTGCTTTATTACGCAGGGCATCAATTGATGCCCTGCGATAAGTTTCCGATATAGCCTGTGCCTTTAAAGGGTTCCATTTATCTTTTTGGGGTACATTGCCTTGCACTAGGGCGACTTTCATTGTTTGTTGGTCTTGGGTAGTCCATTGAAAGGATTGGCTACCAATGCCAACGGCAAGTACTAGAATAATTGAGCAGCCATGAATACATTTTTGGCTATTTGCTAAATTCTTCCATTGCGTTATAAGTTGTATCCCAGCGCTTGACCACCAGGCAATAACCCAAGTGCATCCATAAATACCAATTAACGGTATAAACCCATGAAAGATGCTTGAGGATTCCGCTGAATAACCAACGTATGCCCATGGGAAACCTGTAAATGCCCAAGAGCGAATCCATTCAAAAGCAACCCAAATCCCGGCGAAACCAAACAAAGTAGCATGAAATATAGCAAACCGCTGGTATAAACTGCCCATAATGGCAAAAAACAACCCAAGCGAAACGCTTAAACCAAGCGTTGCTAAACTTGCGCCGATTAAACCAGCGTTTGAGTATTGATAGATGCTAACAAATACCCAGCTCACCCCGCACAGAAAAAAACCGCTTCCATAGCTCCAGCCAAGCAAAAAAGGCTTGGAAGGTTTGGTTGATTGCATAGAGTTATTGAATAACCATGGCCATAAGCCGATACCAATAAAGCCTAACCAAGTATAATCAAATGGTGCCAACCCTAAGGGGACAAGAGCACCAATACAAAGAGCTAATAGAAGACGTTGCCAGTTACTCATTGTTTGCATTGCCTAAAGTCGTGTCGCCTAAGGAAGCTTCATATTCTTGCCAGCTGTCGCTTAAAGCGTGATCCATAGCAAGGGCTGGACGTGAGCCTTGTGTGCAATGGCCAACTACTTTAGCTGGCACCCCAGCAACAGTTGTACATGGAGGCACATCGGTAAGTACTACACTGCCAGCTGCAATTTTGGCAAATTCGCCAATGGTTACTTTGCCAAGTATTTTGGCACCAGCGGCAATAAGTACGCCGCGTTTAACCTTAGGATGACGGTCACCTGTGTCTTTGCCGGTGCCACCTAAGGTTACAGCATGCAAAATAGAGACATCGTTTTCAACAACGGCGGTTTCACCAATCACAACGCCATTGGCATGATCAAGGAAGATACCTGAACCAATTTTTGCCCCTGGATGAATGTCCACAGCAAACACTGTTGAGCTTCTATTTTGAAAAAACTGAGCTAAAGATAACCGGTTTGATTGCCATAAGTGATGAGCAATACGATGGGTCTGTAATGCATGAAAGCCCTTACAGTAAAGATAAGGGGTGGAATAACTATGGGCGGCTGGATCACGAAAATAAAATGCACATAAATCACGGCGTGCACATTCAATAATGCATGGGTTTTGCTTGAGCACCTCATCGATAATCTCGCGAACCGCCATTGCGGGTAAGGCTTCGCAATTTAAATGAGTGGCTAGCAAGTAACTTAAAGCACCTTGCATAGAATCATGTTTTAAAACTGTGGCATAAAGAAAGCTTGCCAGTATAGGTTCTTGCTCTACTAGGCGTTTAATTTCCTCACGGATAGTATGCCAAAGATCTTCCAGTGGCAGACCTTTCGAGGCTGGTGCATTGGCTAAAGGCATACTGTGCTCCATACAAAATAAAACAATTCTAACACTCTTCAATAGACTTATTGAGTGCAAGCTTAGGGAGATGGTAATTTTTTAATCGAATCATTGCAATCTGCATGGCTTTGGGAGCAGGTTTGATAACTTGCACTAAAATGGTAGTTGAGACTCATCCTAGGGTCGAATTGGTGCGAATGGCCAAAGAACAAGCGGTTATTACAGGTGTAGATAACATATCTTGCTGATTTTAATAGCTACTCTAAAGTATATTACTTGTAAAGTCATAAATTTAAGTTGCTCATTTCGCTCATCAATTGTTTTGTTAATATGTCAATATAATCATAATATGTACTATACACTTTCAGAAAAGTAATCTGCCTCAAAAGCTGATAAACGCCATTGTATTTCACGCTTTCTCGACAGATTACTTTTCTGAGGACTTACAACAAGTGTTTTTCAAGTAGGATTATCGAGAAGATATAAGTTTTTTTAAATAGCAGCATCTTAGCCCAATTGATCCAAGAAGGAGACAGAAATGAAACTCGTCACAGCAGTGGTTAAACCTTTTAAATTAGATGATGTGCGTGAATCCTTATCAGAGATAGGGGTGCAAGGCATAACAGTTACAGAAGTCAAAGGTTTTGGCCGTCAAAAGGGTCATACAGAGCTTTATCGTGGGGCAGAGTATGTGGTTGACTTTTTACCGAAAGTAAAAATCGAAGTAGCAGTTATAGATACTTTAGTGGAACAAGTCATTGAAGCCGTTACTGAGGCAGCTCGTACAGGCAAGATTGGCGATGGTAAAGTCTTCGTAACCCCTTTAGAGCAAGTTATTCGTATACGTACAGGGGAAACTGGCGAAAACGCAATTTAATATTGAGAAGGCTATTCGAAAAGAGGAAATCTGGCTTTTGCCATGATCTACAGTTTCGAGCAGCCTTTTAAAGCGTTAATGATCGTTGAGGAAAAAAAAGATTTGTTAACAGGGATGATACAAATATGCAAGACCAAATTTTTCACCTCCAATATGCATTGGACACCTTTTATTTCTTAATATGCGGTGCTTTAGTTATGTGGATGGCGGCTGGCTTTTCTATGTTAGAAGCAGGCTTAGTTCGCTCTAAAAATACCACCGAGATATTGGTTAAAAACATAGCTTTGTTCTCTATATCTTGCATTATGTATCTTATCGTCGGTTATCACATAATGTATGACGGCGGTTGGTTTGTAACCAGTGCAATTGCAGGCGATGATCTTATCTCAAGTGCTTTAACGGCTAAAGGCGAAAATGGTTTCGAAGGTGGTGCAGTCTATTCTCAAGCCTCAGATTTCTTTTTCCAAGTAGTATTTGTGGCAACTTGTATGTCGATCGTATCCGGCGCGGTTGCAGAACGCATGAAACTTTGGGCATTTTTAGCATTTGCAGTGGTTATGACGGCATTTATTTATCCAATGGAAGGCTCATGGACTTGGGGCGGTAAAGCGGTATTTGGGCTTTATAACTTAGCAGATTTAGGTTTTGTCGATTTCGCAGGTTCGGGTATTGTGCATATGGCCGGTGCAGCAGCTGCCTTGTCTGGCGTACTTTTACTTGGACCACGTTTAGGTAAATATAAAAAAAGCGGTGTGATTAAAGCAATTCCAGGTGCTAATCTACCCCTAGCTGCGCTTGGTACACTTATCTTATGGATGGGCTGGTTTGGTTTTAATGGCGGCTCGGTGTTAAAAATAAGTGATATAGGTAACGCAAATTCTGTGGCGCTAGTGTTTTTAAATACCAATGCCGCCGCTGCCGCAGGTGCCTTAGCTGCTTTACTAGCCGCCCAGTTTAGATTTGGCAAAGCTGATTTAACCATGATTTTAAACGGCGCTTTGGCTGGTTTGGTGGCAATCACTGCAGGTCCAGACACGCCCACACCAATTATAGCCTCGATCATTGGCGCAGTGGCTGGTGTGTTGGTAGTAGTTGCCATTTTAACTCTTGATAAATTAAGAATTGACGATCCAGTAGGTGCAATCTCTGTACATGGCGTGGTTGGTTTATTTGGCCTAATGGTTGTACCATTAACTAATAACGATTCTAGTTTTAGCGGGCAAATTATTGGTGCGCTGACTATATTTGGCTGGGTGTTTCTCACCAGTGGTTTAGTGTGGTTTATTTTGAAAATGACCATGGGTATTCGAGTGACCGAAGAAGAAGAATATGAAGGTATGGATGTCGTAGATTGTGGCTTAGATGCTTACCCAGAATTTATTAAGCAGAGCTAGTTAAGGCTTTTCTAGATAATTGTTAGCTACAACAAATTGATAGTTACGAACTGAGCGGCCTTGCGGCCGCTTTTTTTTTAAAGTTTTGGTATCATATGCCATAGGATATATCCTAAGTAAACTTTTAATTATTATCAAGGATTGGTTGTGTCAATGACTACCGCTCAAGTTCAAATTATTACACCTGAATTTGCTGGTCGCGATCGTTATCTGGGCGGTGAATTTAGCCCAGAGACAGGCCAAATCTATTGTATACCTGGCTCGGCTAGCCAAGTACTTAAGATTAATCCCGATACTCATCATGTGCAGCTGATTGGCCAAGATTTACCTGGTAAATTTAAATGGCTGCGTGCTGTACATTGCCCTGTGACTGCTCATCTTTTTGGTATTCCATCTTGTGCCAGCCAAATCTTATGTATTAATCCAACAACTGATGAAGTTTCAACTTTTGGTGATTTAGATATTGACTTAAATAACAATCAATGGCTATGGCATGGTGGTGTTTATTCACCTAGAGATCAAGCAATTTATGCAATCCCCTGTAATGCCAGCCAAGTATTACGCATTGATCCCATAACCCGTACCACAAGTTATATTGGGCCAAAATTTACGCAAAAATTGCAATGGTATGGCGGCCTGCTCGCCGCCGATGGCTGTATTTATGGCATGCCCAATTGTGCTGATAAAATCTTAAAAATTGATCCTCAAACCCAAGAGGTGAGTTTATTCGGTGATTTCCCTCAGGGCAATTATCAATGGCATGGTGGCGTTGTCGGCCAAGATGGCAATCTCTATGCAGTGCCCTCCCATTCGCAATGTGTACTTAAAATTGACCCTGTAACTCAAACTACACGCCTTATTGGTGAACCCATTGATCCTGGTTTGCACAGGCCAAAAGGTAAATACAAATTTGGCGGTGCAGTGGTAAGTGCCACTGGCAGTATTTATTGTCTGCCTTCAGATGCGGACAAGGTTTTAAAAATTGACCCAATCCGTGAAACCACGCAATCTATTGGGCCGGCTTTTGCAATGCATAATAAATGGCAAAACGGCTATTTAGCAGCAGATGGTTGCATTTACGCAATTCCTTGCAATATGGATGCGGTGTTAAAAATTGATTGCGCAACGGACGAGGTGTCGTTAATAAGTATCGACAGCTCAGTGAAAAATGGGTATGAAAAGTGGGAAGGTGGCGTTATTGATCAAGCTGGTTCTTTGTGGTGCGTACCACAAAATAGTAAGGTTATTTTGAAAATATCACCAAGTGACTAATGCAGTAGGATGAGATAGATGGACCAACACAATTTAGATAAATCACTCAGCCAAGCCTGGCTAGCACGATTTGCCGGTATAGCAAGACTCTATGGCCAACCTGCATTGCAAGTGCTGGCTAGAGGTCATTTTGTAATTATTGGCCTTGGCGGGGTGGGTACTTGGACTGCTGAAGCCTTGGCTCGCACTGGTGTAGGTGAAATTACCTTAATTGATTTAGATGAAGTCTGTATAAGTAATACCAATCGACAAGCTCATGCGCTGGCATCACAAGTTGGGCAGAGTAAAGTGGCAGTAGTTGCTCAACGACTGCGGGATATCAACCCAGAAATCACTATTCATGAAATAGATGACTTTTTAACCATAGATAACCTTGCCAGCTTAATTACACCAGTACAGCATATGGTTATTGACGCCATGGATATGGCGCATACTAAAGCTGTGCTGATTGCTTATTGTTCAGCGCGTAAAATTGGTATTGTTACTGTAGGCTCTGCAGGCGGCAAACGTGACCCAAGTGCTGTGACTTTTAGTGATCTAGCGAAGACGGAATTTGACCCTTTACTGGCTAAAATACGCCATGATTTATATCGCTCTTATAAGTTTGCGAAAGACAAAAATCGCAAGTTCCGGGTGGATGCTATTTTTTCCAAGGAAGCTATGGTGTATCCCAAGCCAGATGGCAGTATTTGCATGCAAAAACAAGCTATGCAAGATGGCGCACGACTTGATTGCACCGGTGGTTTTGGGTCGGCAACTATGGTCACTGGGACCTTTGGCTTTTTAGCAGCAAGTCGAGCCATTGAGCGTTATTTAGCTAAACAAGCCAGGCTTAGGGCTTGAGCTTTCAAGATTAAGGCACGAAAGCCATTATTTCTCGAAGCAGTTAAATGCCGCTCAAGATTAAGGTGTTTGCATTCAGTGTGCCAGTCAAAACTATTAATATGCTCTGTAGTTTGCGCTTCAAACCAAGTCAACAGCAGTGCACCTAAGCCTTTTACGATACGGCTTTCGCTATCTATGGCAAAATAATTTAAGCCATCTGTATAATAATGTGCCAGCCATGTGTTTGCCTCACAGCCTTGGATTAGATGTGCAGATGTATGTATCAAAGGTTTTGCTCGAATTTGCGCCCCAGCTTGCATAAGTAGTTTATACCTGGCTTGCCAGTTTGTTATATTCGCTAGGTTTTTGAGTTGGGGGTTTATGTGGTCTATCTGAAACATTTGATCTAAATTTTGAGTTATTTGCTCAGTGGTTGGCATGCTTGATGTTGCTTTTGTTGCTGCTATAGCCTGAGCGGTTTGTTGTAACTCAAGCCATTGTTGAATCGCTTGAATTACTCTGTGACAATCTGCTTGTGTATTGTAGGCAGCTACAGATAATCTTATGCCCTGAGATACCCCCAAATGAGCATAAAGCGGCTGGGCACAATGAAAGCCAGCCCGAACGGCAATATCATGTTCATCCAACCAAAGGGCTAAATCTGCCACGCTAGCGCTTAGACTTGGCTCTAATGTAAAAGTTGTAATACCAAAGTTATTCTGAGCTTGTGAAATTAAATGGATGCCCTGCATTGTTGCAAGTGCTTGGTGTAATTGATCGGTTAAATACTCTTCATGTGCCTGCAGTTGGCTGCGATCAAACTGCTTGAGAAACGTTAAGCAGGCGCCAAAGCCTGCAATATCTGCCAACGACATGGTGCCAGCTTCAAAACGTTGTGGCGCTGGTGCAAAAATGGCAGAGTTATCGGTTACCTTTGCTACCATCTCACCGCCAACTTGCCAAGGCGGCAGGGCGTTGAGCTGCGTGCTTTGCCCATATAAAAAACCTATGCCCAACGGCCCGTAACATTTGTGGGCAGAGCCCACTAAAAAATCACAGCCTAAGTTGTTCACTGAAATTTTTGTATGCGCCAATGCTTGCGCAGCATCTAAAATAACCAGACATCCATGAGCTTTAAGGCTGGTGGCTATAGATTCAATAGGCAATCGACAGCCTAAAACATTAGAAGCAAGCGTGAGTGCAACAATTTTTGTTGTGGGCGATAACATATCTGGAATCGCTGCAACATCAGGTATGCCGTTAATATCTGGTACAAAGCGAATCTGCATGCCAACTCGCCGCGCTAAAGCCTGCCAAGGCAGCAGATTTGCATGATGCTCTGTCCGCGTTAATATAATTTCATCACCAGCATGGCATTGATCCGTAAGCGTATTAGCCAACAGATTTAAGCCCTCTGTAGCGCCGCGACAAAATACAATTTCATCTATTTGCGCATCAATAAACTGGGCCACCTCAGCTCTAACAGTTTCTATAGTCTGCGTAGCTGCACGAGCTAATCGGTGGCTAGCCCGATGAGCATTGGCATTAGTGAATTGATAAAAGTGACTTATTGCATCTATTACCGCTTGAGGTTTTTGCGTGCTAGCTGCATTATCTAAATACACCAGTTGGTGGTTGTCAGGGTGACATAAAAGCGGGAAGTGCTGTTTAAATGCATTAACGTCAAAATTCACTCTATTGCCTCAATGTAATTTCGGTTGATACTATACCTTGTCTGCAGCTCTTTATAGTTTCAGACAAGTAATCGATCTCAAAAGTTGATCCCTATGAATAAAAGAGAACTCGCCTTAAATCGCAGTAAATTTTACCAAGACATTCGTAATTTTTTTAATGGTCTTGATTATGTTGAAATCGAAACCCCAATACTTAGTACAAGCCTTATTCCAGAGTCTGCAATTGAAGTATTTGAGTCGCAAAGAGTCTTAAGTGATGGCAGATGCGAGCCGCTTTTTTTGACGCCATCTCCAGAAATATACATGAAAACTCTCATTAGTGAAGGGATTGGTGATTGCTATCAACTGACTAAATCATTTAGAAACCTTGAAGATGCTAGTCAAAAACATGCCAATGAATTTACCATGCTGGAATGGTACGCTATGAATTTTAATTATAAAGATAATATAAAAGTCACACAAAACCTTTTACGACAGCTTGCCCCCAAAGCAAGCGATGCAACGCGACACCTCTTTACCGACTTTATAGAAGTTACAATGCATGAGCTTTTTCATGATTATGTCAATATAGACCTTGCCCAAGCTGAAACCTTGGCGCAACTGCAAAATCAAGCGAGAAAAGCTGGGTTTAGTGAGTATGTTGACAAGTCTTTAACATGGGGGGAGCTGTTTAATTTTATTTTTGTGGCTCATATTGAAAGGCAGCTCCCAGCAGATAAAACAGTGTTTGTCACCAATTACCCGGTGCAAATCCCGACTACAGCGAAGCGAAATGCAAGCCACTATGAACGCTGGGAGTTATACATGCAAGGCTGGGAAATTGCCAATTGTTATACCGAAGAGGCTCGTTATGATGCAATGTTCGATTTATTTAAACAAGAAGCACAACTTAAACTCAAAATGAAGGTACCTCATCCAGTAAATTATGAATATCTTAATATTTTTAAAAATAATGCTTTCCCCCAGTGTTCAGGTGTGGCTTTAGGCGTGGATAGACTCTTTGCAGTGTTACAAAACGCCGCCTCACTTGATGAAGTATCACTTATCTAAAGCGCGCTACTCATTGGAATGCAGCTCACAGATCAGGTTAAACCAAATAGCCGCAAAGCATTTGCGCTAGTCACTTGTTGAATCTGTTCAATAGCTTCTTGTCTTAACTTTGCAAGATAACTAGCAACTTGTGGTAGTTGCATGGGCGTGTTGATTTGACCTTGAAACCCATTTAATGGCATATCTGGGGCGTCTGTTTCTAAAACAAGCTTAGAGAGTGGTATTTTACACACTGTTTGCCGGGTTTTTTGAGCGCGAGGATAGGTTATGCTGCCGCCAATACCCAAATATAAACCATGTTTAATAAGTGCCTGGGCAGTTTCATAATGACCGGTATAAGCGTGCAGCGTGCCACCTGCTGGTAATGGGTATTGTTTTAAAAGCTGTAATAAGTGGTGATGCATTTTACAAGAATGAATGAGTAATGGCTTATGATGAGTTTGGGCAAGCTGCATATGTTGCGCCATAACTTCAAGCTGTATGTCTAAAGGTGTATCAATATAACCATCCAGGCCACATTCACCTATGCCGATACACTTGGGATGATCTACCCATTGAGGGATTTCCATGGCGAGGCGTTGCGTGAGTTGTTTTGCAGCATCTGCAGGCTTGTTGCTTTGCTTTGCAAGCCACTCGTTAACCCACTCTTTGATCCACCAAGGGTGTAAGCCAACGGCAAAATAAAGTTCAGGTGTTTGCTCACAAAGTTGGGCAATTTGCGGCCATTGGTCAAATGTTAAACCTGGAATAATAATAGGTTTAATATTTAATGCTGCACACTCAGCAAGTAATTGAGTTTTCGTTTGGATGGTTTTTTTTAATACAAGATCTAAATGACAATGACTGTCAATAAGCATAGTGCTAGCCTCTATGGTTTTGCATGTGGAAAAAACTCTACGCCAGCTTTGAAGAACTTCAAGTTGATGCGAAGGTTTCAGTGAAAACACCTTGCAAGGATACATGAATTTTGAACACCCTCTTCACTGCGTGCCGTGCTTGGCAAGCAACAATAGATCATACCCAAGACTAGTCGGCATCCTTTAATTACGCATCATCAAAACGATTATTTTTTACACTTTAACCAGCTCATCCCAAGAGGTGGTAAAGCGATTAGTCATTTGGTTACGTTTCATTGCCCAGCGGTTATTAATACCCTGCGCGCCAAAGAATACAGTTTTTTTACCATAGCGTTTATTAATCGCATCAATAGTACCCATTAAATCATCGCTTTCTGGTGTGGTTTGCTCGTCAAACAGATCATATTGGCACACCCCCGCTGCTTGAATATTAAATAACATAATACCAGCTTTGGCATAGCGCGGGCCTTGTTTAAAAATTGTATCTACCCCAGCTTGAGCTGCTTGTATCATTTGGCTGGTGTTAGCGGTTGGGGTTGCAAAATGTATACTGGTTTGCTTGCCATAATAGTGTGCTTTTTCTTGGAAAGCGCCGGTACGAATCGATACATTAATACCGCTTGCAACTGACCCCTGCGCACGTAATTTTTCACAGGCTCTGGCTGTATGCGTGCTTACTGCTTCATACAGATCTTGTTTTTGTGTGACTCGCTCACCAAAAGAGCGTGAGGCAATTATTTGTTGTTTGGGTTCTACTTCATCAAAAAATAAACAAGGCTCGCCACGCAATTCCATAATAAGTCGTTGCATGACCACAGAATAATGCCGGCGCATAGCGTAAGGATCGGCGTTGCGTAAATCTAAAGCGGTAAAAATATGGTGCTTTTCATTGAGCTTCTTCGATAGCTTGCGGCCAATACCCCAAACATCTTCTACTGCTACCGACCGTAAAATATCGTCTAAAGCATGGGCACTGCCAATATTAAATACTTGGCCAGGAATATTGCGCTTTTTACAAATACGGTTGGCAAGCTTAGCTAAGACTTTAGTGGGCGCAATACCCATAGACACAGGTATGCCCGTATATTGATGAGTTTCCGCCACGATTTGCCGGCCATAGGCATCTAGAGTTTCGGCGGGAAAGCCGGTGAGGTCTAACCAGGCTTCATCGATACTGTAAATTTCTATATCTGGCGTATATCGAGCTAAGGTATCCATAACTCGTGAAGACATATCGCCATACAAACTGTAATTACTGGAAACCACAATAGCGCCCATTTGGTCCAAGGCTGCTTTGCATTTAAAGTAGGGTGCTCCCATAGGAATGCCAGCAGCTTTAAGCTCATTTGATCTAGCAATAATACAGCCGTCGTTATTTGATAACACGCCAAGTGGGCGGTTATTCCAAGCAGGCTTAAACACACGCTCGCAAGACGCGTAAAAATTATTACAGTCTACTAAAGCAATGCGCCGAGGCAGTTGATTGGGCTTAGAGTTTTCGAACAACACCAGTGACAACACCCCAAATACTGAGTTCCATCTCACTGTGAAAAGTAATAACCGGAAACTCTGGGTTTTCTGGTATAAGCTGAATGGTCGCGCCTTGTTTGCTGAGACGTTTAACCGTGAGTTCGTTGTCCACAATAGCAATTACAATTGAAGTATGTTGCGCAGTTTTTGATTTATCCACCACCAAAATATCACCAGGTAAAATACCAGCATTTTTCATGCTTTCACCGGTAACACGGACATAAAAAGTAGCTGCTGGCCGCAGAATCATGAGCTCATTGAGATCAAGCTGACCTTCGATATAGTCATCTGCCGGCGAGGGGAAGCCAGCAGACACATGCGAGCTAAAAATAGGCCGTGCTAATTCATTCAGCACATCTGCCGGGCGGAGCATCTGGCTTTCCAGCTGTGCCAAGGTGTCTTTGCGAACTTCAAGCATTTCTTTCACCATTGGAATCAACGACATAGGAACCCGCATTGGCTTGGTGGGTTCACCATAGCCAAGTTGTTTTTTACGACCAGCGCCAGGGCGTAAGCCGCCGTGTCTGGTCTGTTTGTGGGTATCATCTGTCATACTAAGAGTCTATCTTGATTCTAGTACATAATTCAAGAGGGCGAGTGATAAGGAGAGTATACAGTAGCAGGCTAATTGCTACTTTATGGAGTTTAAATGATTTTATTTATAAATCTAACCATGTTATACTTGTAATACATGTATAACAATAGGGTGTATTACTATGTTTGCAATACGTTTATCTGAAGAGCTAGAAAGCCGTTTTCAGCGGTTGGCACAGGCTACAGGCAGAACTAAATCATTTTATGTAAGAGAAGCTTTAGAAGGGTCTATAGCAGACTTAGAGGATCGTTATTTAGCTTTATCTCGACTAGAAAAACCAAGTGAAAAGCAATGGTCGTTAGATGAGTTGGAGCAAAATATTGACTTGGATAGTTGAGTTTGATGATAAAGCTCGTAAAGAACTACGCAAACTCGATAAATCGATACAAAAAGAAATCCTTACATATCTTCGAGAAAAAATTGCTACCCCGAAAACCCCAAAACGTTACGGCAAACCATTGTCCTCAAACCTGGCTGGTTTATGGCGTTATCGCGTTCGAGATTATCGTATTATCTGTAATATAGAAGACGAGAGACTCACCGTTTTAGTTGTGCGGTTAGCTCACCGAAAGCAAGTTTATGAGCGGTAGGACAGTTGTAATACAGCCTACTTCATCGCAGGTCACTTAAAATCCTGCCGAGATGAATCTGAGCGTTTATGTATTACTTATAATAATAATCTGTAATCAATATTGAAAATATTGCCTACAGCTTGGGCTGTTTTTTTACTAATGGGCCGATGACCATTTTCCATCAAAGAGATATTATTTCTTTGATTTTTAGACAAGCCTATTTTTACGGCGAATTCAGCTTGGGTTAAACCCTCTTTTTTTCTAATGCCTCGTAAAACAATAGCGCCACTTTCCATACCTTTTTTATCTGATAAAGATTTTAAATAATCTGATTTTTGCGGAGCCGTTTTTACCTGATTTTTTACTTTAGTATGGGGCTTTTTCGTGTGTTCCGACGTAGATGATTTCAATTGTTTTAATGCGACCATTATGATCTTTCTCCTCTATCCAAACAGTAACATATGTAGGATTGCCTTTTATCAAGTGGCAATGGAATGCAGTTTCGAGCGAAGCTAGCTTTCGATTGGTGATGGAAGTTAATTGACCAAGGTTGCACTAGTTATTGTTTGTTAAAGCTTGAGTGCCAAAAGAAAGCTCTGACGTTATCAAATTTTAATGCTATTTACATTGCAGAACTCATTCTTGCAACATTTTGAGCTCATAATTTGCTTATATGCGCTAGCAAGCACAAATCAACCAACTTATTACACTATAAGAAAATAAAATTATATAACTTTAGGCAAGTTATAAATTACGCAAGCATGGCACATTCTAGTGATATTTTTGGGTAGAATTTACAAGCTCAAAAACCTATTGCAAAACTGAAGGTGTAGTCATGCCAGCCAAAATGTCTAAAATTGTGTTCTGTATAGTCTTATCATGTGTAACACTTTTCGGCTGTGGCGACGACAGTGAAGCCAATATAGCTTTATCCAATTGTAGCAAGGGAGCCAGCTTATCTAAAGGCCCTATGAATCCATGCTAACCTTGAGTGTATATCGATTAAGGCGATGCGTTAAATTTACAATTCAAACCAATTGTATTTACATTTAATTACTTTAGGGTCATGCCAAAACATTAAAATATTCACAACTATATAAACTAAATTTGTAAATTTTATATGATCCAGTCAAGTCTAATAAAACCTCAAGGAATCATCAATGAAGAAGTATTTCGCTTTAATCGCAATTTTTACCATTTTTATTGGTGTGAGTTCAGAGTCAATCTATGCAGGCAGCTGCGAGGTGCTTGGTGAAAACCTAGTGCGTGCCAAAGTTAAATTCAACGATGAGTGTAGTGGTTTTACAAGAGTTGATTGTGACCCTGCAGGCACTAAAAAATGGGTTTGCGCAAGTTATGATTTAACGGCACACAATATTGATAACATCAAGAATAGCTCGAATTCATCCATGCCAAAGCTTGATAATAATTTTAAGCTTGATTTTGCCAATAGCATACCATCAACATTACAAGCCGGAAGTGATATATTAATTGAAGTTAATTCAACTGGCAGCCAAATCCCTGATAAAATAGATTTATTTATTAATAATACTTTTATTCGTACTGAACGCTATGAGCCGTATCAATGGAATAATAGTTCACAAAATGATACCGCTTTACAAAATTTACAATCCGGTCAGTATCGACTTCACTTTAAAGCCTATGCTAAAAACCAATTGATTGAATCTAAAAGCCGCGCGCTGGTTATAAAGCCGGTAGTATCAAGCTTTAAAAATAATTTTAAGCTTGATTTTTCAAAAAGTACCCCGTCAACTTTAGAATCTGGTGATGACTTAATAGTTGAAGTAGACTCAACCGGTAAGCTAGCCCCTGAGAGAATAGATTTATTTATTAATGATACTTTTATTCGTCGTGAACGCCATGAGCCGTTTCAATGGAATCATGGCTCACAAAATGATACCGCTTTACAAAATTTAAAACCTGGTCAGTACCAACTTCGCTATAGAGCTTATATTAATAATTATTTGATTGAATCTAAAAGCCGTACTCTAGTTGTCAATAAATTACAAAAGCCAACAACCGGCGCACAACCCATGGAACCAGTCGGAGAGATTACCGATGATCAACTCTTAGATCTTACTCAAGAGGCAACTTTTAAATATTTTTGGGATTTCGCTGAGGTTAATTCCGGAGCAGCAAGAGAACGCTATATTCCTAGTAATCCTGACCAAGGAGCGAATACGGTTGCTACCGGCGGTAGCGGGTTTGGACTTATGAGTATTTTAATCGGCATCGAACGCGGTTATGTTAGCCGATCAGCAGCAATTGCAAGACTGAATACCATACTGGATTTTTTTGAGAATGCCGACCGATTCCATGGAGCTTGGCCTCATTGGATCAATGGCACCAACGGTAAAATTATTCCATTTTCCCCTCTGGATAATGGTGGTGATTTAGTTGAGACTGCACTTTTATCACAAGGATTAATTGCTGTAAAAGAGTACTTTAAAAATGGAACCCCAGAAGAAATCGCACTTGCAGAACAAGCAGATGCTTTATGGAAAGGCGTCGAGTGGAATTGGTATACTCAAAATCAAAACGTTTTATATTGGCACTGGAGCCCAAATAATGGTTTTGCAATTGATCTAGAACTTAAAGGTTATAATGAAACTTTAATAGCTTATGTATTAGCTGCAGCATCGCCAAATAACAGTATATCAAAAGATGTTTACACCAACGGTTGGGCCTCTAATGGCGGAATAAAGTCTGATGCTACAGCTTACGGCTACCCGCTGATTGTCAAACACCCTGGTGCTGAAGAGGCCGTAAGCGGTCCACTGTTTTTTTCCCATTATTCATTTGTTGGGTTAAATCCTTTTGGGTTATCAGATGAGTATGTCAACTATGGCAATGCAGCGGTAAATCATTCCCAAGTTCAGTATAATTACAGCTTGGAAAATCCATATAATTTTCAGGATTATGGTAGTGAGCTTTGGGGCTTAACGGCAAGTTACACCAGAAATCCAGATGGAAGCCTGGGATACACAGCTCATTCCCCAGCAAATGATACTGGCGTTGTATCGCCAACAGCCGCCATTAGTTCAATTCCTTTTACGCCTAAGTTATCGCTGCAAGCATTGCGCTATTTCTATGAAAATCGTGCAAAAACATTAGGCCCTGCAGGATTTTATGACGCGATAAGCCCTGAGTATGACTTTTGGGTGGCTGAAGCTTATTTAGCAATCGATCAAGGCCCACAAATGATCATGATTGAAAACCATAGAACGGGTTTTATGTGGAAATTGTTCATGCAAAATCCAGACATTAGAGCAGGACTGGGTAAATTAGGATTCTCGTACGGTAATTAATGGGTACGAATCTTTGACGGGAAATTATGACATTCATTATTGTCATAATTTCAACCGGCTAAATATCAACCAACATCATTTCAACCAACGATTACCCATAATCCAGCTACACAAAAGGAAAAAAAGCTCAACCCAGCTTTTTTTCCTTTTGTGATTATTCTTGGCTAACTAATTGTGACCTTTCTCAGTATTTCTCCAGTAGTTTTAATGCTATTTGCATTGCAGAACTCATTCTTGCAACATTTTGAGCTCATGATTTGCTTATATGTGCTAGCAAGCACAAACCAACCAACTTATTACACTATAAGAAAATAAAATTATATAACTTTAGGCAAGTTATAAATTACGCAAGCATGGCACATTCTAGTGATATTTTTGGGTAGAATTTACAAACTCAAAAACCTATTGCAAAACTGAAGGTGTAGTCATGCCAGCCAAAATTTCTAAAATTGTGTTCTGTATAATCTTGTCATGTGTAACACTTTTCGGCTGCGGTGGCGGGGGCGGTAGTGATCAGGAACCGGGCGACCAACAAGCTGTTCAAACGGCGGTTTCCGGCGAATCAGTGGTGCTCAATGGTAAGGCTGGGCAATGGGTGGTGCAATCTGGTGCTCAGCCGATTGAAACTCGAGCTAAAAATGGCATGTTTGAATTTATTGCGCCAATAACTAATTCATTTACTGCCATTGATTTCCAAGAAACCATTACAGGGTCGACACAAACTGTCGAAATATTCCCTTGTAATCAAAATACTGGTGAAGTCTACCGGGACTGTTTAGCTGTACCATTTGGGCCATTTAGAGCATTTACAACAAATACTCAAGGTATAAGCCGTAGTAGTGCAATTAGCCAAGATGGCCATGTCCAATGGCAACATTTAGGCCAGCCTACAACAAATAACCAGCAGAATAAATTGATGGAAGTCAGCTGGAATGCTAACAATCAAGCACAAGCTGATGGGAGTAATGGTGTATTTCAATTTGCAATTGACCCAAGTGCCAATGATTTTCAGGCCTACACAGCAGGTGCTTTTGAATTCGATCTAAAATTTGTAAAAAATACTGATCCATCCATACCCTTTAATTTTCGTTTAGAGTGTGGCGCACAGTGTCGCGGGGATGATTTTATTATTCGGCCTTCAAAATTTGGTAGCCAGTGGCGCAAAGTCACGGTGCCAATGTATAACTTTGCTGCCTCAGGCGTTGATTTAACCAAATTGTCCGCTGGCTTGTTTTGGCCTCAATGGGGTCAGCAAAATCACCAGGTGACCGTGCAGCTGGACAACATGCGTTTTGTTAAGAATTTTGAGATACCCAAGGCCAATGGCTGGACCGTTAACGATGAGTCGCAATGCATAGGTACCGGTGATGTGACTTTCGAAGTTTCACCAGAAGGAGAAGGTATTACTGAGCAAAAAATTCAACAGCTGCAACAAGATATGACAACAGCTACAGCTTTTTATAATTGTTACACCAATTTGAAAAAACATGTTCAAGTGAGTTACAACTCAAGCGTACCCACAGCAGATGCAGCAGTAGGCGGTACTAATATTCGATTTGGCGGCTCTTCTGGAGCACACACAGCTCTGCATGAGCTTGGCCATTCTTTTGCAGCTGGCACAGCCAATTGGCGTTCGTGGATACACAATGGCAAATTTATGGGCCCGCGTACCAGCGCTTTAATACAAGCGATTCAAAACGATCCAAACGCCCAGATTGGCGCTAAAAGTATCCACTTTTGGCCATATGGTATGAACTATCAAAGAGAAGATACCCAGCAAAGTCGTATTTATCATGTTTTGATTGTTGAAGCTATGTATAAAGACCAGCTTGTTAAAGGGCCTTATTAATCCATACAAACCTTGGGTGTATGGATTGGAGTGATGTGTCAAATTTACAATTCAATCAAGTTGTATTGACATTTAATTACTTTAAGTCCATTTAAAAATATTAAAATATACACAATTATATAAATAAAATTTTTAAAGTTTATATGAGCCAGTCAAGCCCAGCAAAACTCTCAAGGCACCATAAATGAAGAATTATTTCGCTTTAATTGCAATTTTAACTGTTTCTCTTGGCATGAGTTCAGAGTCAATCTACGCCGCCAGCTGCGAGGTGCAGGATCAAAACCTAGTACGTGCCCAAGTTAAATTCAACAAAGAATGTAGTGGTTTTACAAGAGTTGATTGTGACCCTGCAGCTAGTAAACAATGGGTTTGCGCAAGTTATAATTTAACGCCACAAAATATTGCTAATATAAATAATAGCTCGAATTTATCCATGCCAAAGTTTAATACTAATTTTAAGCTTGATTTTGCCAATAGCATACCCTCAACACTACAAGCCGGTAGTGATTTATTAATTGAAGTTAATTCAACTGGCAGCCAAACCCCTGATAAAATAGATTTATTTATCAATAATACTTTGATTCGTAGTGAACGCATCGAGCCGTTTCAATGGAATCATGGCGCACAAAATGATACCGCTTTACAAAATTTAAAACCCGGCCAGTACCAACTTCACTTTAAAGCCTATGCTAAAAACCAATTGATTGAATCTAAAAGCCGCTCGCTGGCTATAAAACCGGTAACACCAAGCTTTAAAAATAATTTTAAACTCGATTTTTCTAAAAGTATCCCATCAACCTTAGCATCTGGTGATAACTTAATAGTTGAAGTGGGCTCAACCGGCAAGCAAACCCCTGACAGAATAGATTTTTTTCTTAATAATAGACTTGTTCGTAGTGAGCGTATAAAACCTTTTCAATGGAATCATAATTCACAAGACGATAAAGCGATGCAAAATTTAAAGGCTGGTCGCTACCAACTGCAATATAAAGCTTATGCTAATAATCAATTCATTGAATCTAAAAGCCGCACGCTAGTTGTTAACAAATCGCAAAAACCAACATCAGTGCAGACGGTAGTATCAGGTGAGCTGGTAATGCTGAACACAAATACTGGCCGCTGGCAGGTACAAGGTGGTGCACAGCCAATCGAGCTACAAGCCAATAAAGGTTTGTATAAGTTTATCGCGCCAATAACCAGCTCTTTTACGGAAATTAATTTTAAAGAAACCAATACCGGTGCACAACAGACTGTTAAGATTTTGCCTTGCAATCAAAATACCGGTGAAGTGTATACAGACTGTTTGTCGGCGCCATTTGGCCCGTTTAAAGCGTTTGAAACTAATGCTAAAGGTGAAGATGGTATAACTGCTATCAGTCAAAAAGGTCATGTGCAATGGCGACAAACGAGTAATCGCCAGCATGGTAAATTTATGGAAGTCACTTGGAATTCAAATAACCAAGCGCAAGCTAATGGCAGCAATGGTTTTTTTCAATTTGATATCGACTCAACTGCAACCAACTTTAATGCTTATAGGTCGGGCGTATTTGAATTCGATTTAAAGTTTACAAAAAATACCGATGCATCCATACCATTTAATTTTCGTTTAGAGTGTGGTCCTCGATGTCGCGGCGATGATTATATTATTCGCCCATCACAATTTGGTAATCAATGGCGTAAAGTAATAGTACCAATTTATAACTTTGCCGCATCTGGGGTTAATGTATCCAAGTTAACGGCTGGCTTATTTTGGCCTCAATGGTATCAGCAAAATCATCAGGTCAGTGTACAAATAGATAACATGCGTTTTAGGAACAATTTTAATATACCAACTACCAATAGCTGGACAGTTAATAATAATTCTAAGTGCACGGGCACCGGTGAAGTGACTTTTGAAATCTCAACTGCAGGTGAAGGTATTACCGACCAAAAAATTCAACAGATGCAACAAGGCATGGCCGAAGCCGCCGCCATTTATAATTGTTATACTAATTTGAAAAAACATATTCGGGTTACCCATAACTCAAGAGTCCCTACAGCCGATGCTGTAGTTGGTGGTACTAATATCCGGTTTGGTGGCTCCACTGGTACACGGACCGCATTACACGAGCTTGGTCATGCTTTTGCAGCTGGTACAGCCAATTGGCGCTCATGGATCAACAATGGTAAATTTATGGGCCCACGGACCACTGCTTTAGTCAAGCTCATTCAAAAAGATCCAAATGCGCAACTTAACGCGAAGGGGTATCACTTTTGGCCTTATGGTATGAATTATAATACCGAAGATTCCCAGCAAAATCGTATTTACCATGTCTTAATAGTTGAAGCCATGTATAAAGATCAGTTGGCAAAAGGCCCTTATTAATTGATACTCAAATGGCGCATGCAGTAGCTGTTTATTATTGTAAGCACAGATACTCTTACAACAATAAACAGCTACTGCATGATACCATTAATCATATTAACCAAGCGCATTTGCGATACTCGATTAACGGCAGTAGTGGCCAAACCAGGGTTGCCAACCACAATTGCTAAGCATTGAGCACGGGAAATCGCAACATTTAATCGATGTTTATCAAATAAAAATTCCATGCCCCGCGGTGATTCGTTCGCATCGCTGGCACAGAGGCTAAGAATAACGATTGGTGCTTCCTGGCCTTGAAATTTATCCACACTGCCAACTTGAGCTTGCTCACCTAAGGCAATTTTTAGCTTACTTACTTGGTGATTATAGGGCGCAACACAGAGGATATCCTCTAATTGAATAGGCCGAGTGGGATTTGTAGCGTCACCTCTATGCAAGGTGCGGCCTATAAGTGAGTCGATTATACTTATAATCATCGCCACTTCTTCATCTGCGGCTTGAGTGTTACCAACATGTTCAACCGGTACAAATACTATGCCCGCCGTAGTTGTAATATAGCCAGCATTATCTTGAGGCACTTCAATAAACCGAGTGTCGTTGTGCGCATGGGCTTTAAGCTTAGCATCATAGATATACCGACTAATAAATTGATTAATTTTAGAGTGCATACGATAAGTTGTCCCTAAAAATACACCCATATCATCAGCAATAGTTGGGCTTTCATGTAATAAATAATCCAAGATAGACAAACCACTCTCTGCTGGATGGGTACCTTGCGATGGTTGACCGAGCTGCATTTGATCGCCCATAAGAATAAGGTTGGTTGCTGCTTGACTCATGGCAATCAAATTGGCAACGGCTACTTGGCCGGCTTCATCCACAAACAAATAATCGAATTGATTGACAAGATCTTGCCGGGCAAAACCCCAAGCGGTAGTGCCGATAACACATTGAGGCTGAACTTGCTGGGCAATTTGATTGTTTTTTATAATTTGCACGCCAGCTTTAATTAATGCTGCATCAGTGTCTTGGGTACAAGCGAAAGTTGCCGCAATTGTGTGTTGCTGACAATATTGCGCGGTCGTCAGTAATAAATGATTAATTGCTTTATGGCTGTTACTCGTAATACCGACTTTTGCACCAGTTTTTACCAGCTCAGCAATAACATGTTTGCCTGTATAGGATTTACCAGCACCAGGTGGCCCTTGAATGGGTAAATAACTTCGATCTAAATGTTGAATGGCATGAATAATCTGTTGCAAGCACTCAGTAGGATGATTGCTAGGCGCAATTGCACCGCCATTATGCTGTGTAATACGTGGTTTGGCGCGCTTTAAAAATTGCACGATTGCACAATCATCCAACAAGCCATCGGCGTAGGCTTGTGCTTGAGTTTGAATAGCAGTTGGGATTGGTTCAGGATGCACGTATTCATTGGGCACTAAACTCATATAATCTGGCGGTGGGTTTTTACTGGTTACCACAATAATACCACCGCCCAAATCACTTACATCAGGTAAAAATTTAACTTCCAAACGTTTACCTGGCGCACTTTCTTCACCCAGTACATACAATGAATTATGCGAGCCTTTAAAAGCTTGGGCGCGATCAAAACTATATTCATAGGCTAGGTTGCGCGCACGCGCAGTTGGTTTAAATGCGAGCTTATCCGTACGTGAACATTGTGCTAGGCAATCTAAATCATCATATAAATCAACATGCGTTAAGCTCAGTCTGGTAAATAATCGCCAAAATACTGGCTTGGCTTCGCGCCTATGAAACTCAAGCCACCAAGCCATATTTTCAGTGACACAAGCTTGCACGGGCTGAGAGTTTTTTTCTTGGCGGGCCTGGCTGATTAATTGATCTCGCAATTGCGTCCGCTCGGTGATTTCTACTTTAATTTCCGGTTCAATTAAATCTCTTTGGCCAAGGTAGGTAATATTGTGTTGAGTTTGTTGCTTACGCAGCCAAATCACTAACTCTTGGGTTGAATAACAATCGTCAATATTGTAGTCACGGATATCATTTAAAATACTTGAAGTCTGCCAGGTATTACCTTGCTCACCACTAGCATGTAAAGTGCGCCATTGTTCATACACAACTACCGAGTCACCGCCACTACCAACTTGGGTTTGTCGTTGGCCACGGTATAAATGTTCTACATTTTTTATTGAATACCTTGGCTCGCCGATAATTAAACCAGTTTTAACAATTTTATATAAATCCACAAATACTTCATTACGCAGCAGTTGATCTACTTCAAATTCGCAGACGCCATAACGACCCATTAATTTTTGACAGGCAGCAATTTCATAATGAGCATAGTGATAAATATGCATTGCCGGATTAGTTTGCCAGCGTTGGTATACCCATTGAATAAAATCTTGAAAAGCTTGTTGCTCTTGAGTTTGATTATGTGCCCAAAACTCTTTAAATGCTCGATCATGAGTATTTTCTGCGGGGCAATCTACCTCGCTATCAGTGTAATACACACAACCCCATAAATATTCCAAACCACCATCTGCTAATGGATAGCCTTCAATATCAAAAAAAACATCCATGGTGGTATGTGGTGGGAGTAGGGCGAGGCCAGTTTGTCCGCCATCTGCTGGTACAATAATTTGAAAGCAGGGGCTATGCTGGCCGTTGACTGATTGCTGCAGTTTGGTTTCTTGTTGCAATTGAGCTTGTACTTTAAGCCGTTTAAAAACTTCTTTATTCATAGCAGGTAGAGCATCTAAATGTGTAGTGACTAAAGCATCTAGGCTCTGAATACCCGCTTGCTGTATTGTTTTAATTTGGCCTTTACTAATATTGGCTATTTGCGATAAATGATCTTGACTGATTAATATATCTTGCGCCGCCTGGCTCCAGTCGCCCCAGCTTTTTGAATCTGTTGGGTCGGGCCTATTGTCTGGTGAAAAATGAGCTTGTTGATTTAAAAAATTACTTTTTAAATGTAAGTAATAGTCAAAAAAATCACAAGTTTTAAACCTATCCACCTGACCCTTACCTAAAATACATTGAAACCACTCTGGGCGTATACCTTGAATATGTTCGATCATCTCTATGTAACAACACAGCTGAATTATAAAAGCAGGTTTGGTGGAGCTGGCAAGTTTTGTATCCCATACCTCATAATGATAATCACCTAAGCGACTTGGCGGTTGGTCCGCTAAATGGCTTTGTTTAATTAAAAAATCAGCATAACCAGCAAAGGGAGCTAACTCTAACCGGCCTTGGCTAATAACATCTATGCCTTGATGCATAGCAGCTAATGTTTGTGCAGTTTGCTCGTTATGGCTTTGAGCATCAATTTGCACAAATTGAGTCTGTGGCGTTTGTAAACTTTGCGCTATTTCGGCTTCATGAGCATAGCCCTTTGCAGCCAGGTGGCTCATTAAAGCATTCGGCGGGTCTTTTTGCGGCGCTTGAGTTGGTTGTTCAAGTGCCAATCGATTCATCCAGGTTGCAAATGGGCTCTCCATAAATAAACTAAGATCAGAGGGTGAACAATGTAATTGGTTATGAAGTTGATACATAGTCAATAGTTCTCATTATTAATTGAATGGTGTTAATAGCAGACTACTCGATCGTGTAGTCTATGCGTGCAGCCCGCCAAGCACAAATGAGCCTGCCGGTATCAACTTGGGGTTTGCTTGAAGCCGAGAGTATTACTAGGTCAAATATTCAGCTAGGTAACCGGTATTTATGTATTGAGGATAAATTCAAAGTCTTATTGCTCAAATAGGGTTTAAACTATTAATTGTTTAAGTCAATAAAAAAAGCCAATACCATACTAAAGGAAATTATATGGCCAAACACAAAAAAACAGCAGAACCATTTGGTACGCTACTTGGTTATGGGCCAGGCAAAGTTGCGGCTTAATTGCCAAATTTACCAATTTTATGGGAATTATTTCCAGATCACCCGCAACTCTTGCAAACAGAGTTTGAATGTTCAGATACTTTAAAAACCAAAGGCTATGTGCAAAAACCAATAGTAGGTCGATGTGGTGCGAATATTGCCATTATAAATAGCGGTACTACTTTGGCTGAAACTCAAGGACAATTTCATACACAGGATATTATTTATCAAGAGCTTTTCCCCCTACCGCAACTTGATAATAAATACATTCAAATATGCAGCTTTACCGTTGGTGGCAAGTATGCAGGGGCTTGCACGCGTACAGATCCAAGTATGATTGTCACCTCAGAGAGTGATATTTTGCCCTTAAGAATTATTGATTCTGATACACTGGTTTAATATTTTAAATTCTTAGTAATTGCTCTGCATTCACTCCAACGCAACCACCTAAACTGGAATCATCGTGTCATTTAAACCAACTATTTATAAAGCCAGAATTACGTTAAACGATATGGATCGTGAACATTACGAGGCTTTTAATTTAACGCTCGTTTTGCACCCATCGGAAACGCTTGAGCGTATGATGACCCGTTTATTGGCTTATATAATTAATGCCCAAGAATACTTAGCCTTTACTCAAGGCTTAAGCACGCCAGATGAGCCAGATATTATTGTTAAAGCCATGGATGATGAAATTCTTACCTGGATAGATGTAGGCGAGCCAGCCGCAGACCGTATAAAAAAAGCCTCCCGGCAAGCGCGAGCAGTTAAAGTGTATAGCTTTAATTCGAAGTCCAATATTTGGTGGCAGCAAGAGCAAAAGAAGATTAAAGCATTGCCCGTAAGTGTTTACCAGTTTCAATGGCCGCAAATAACGGCCCTGGCACAAATGGTGGAACGCACAATGGATGTTTCATTTACTATTACCGGGCATTCCGTGTATATCGCCATGAATCAAGGCGAGCTTGAAGTGACCTGGAATGCCCTACAAGAGGTGGAGGGCGTTTATTGATTGTGTTTTAGAGTCTTGAAGACATCATGTGGTTACCGATTTTTTTGAATGCATTTACTGTAGCCTTTCCGGCCCGTTTTAAGCGACCTGGAGGTGTTTCAGCACTGTTATTTTGACTGGTTCTCTCCCTAACTGTATTAATCAACTCGGCACCTCTGTCTGTGACTGAAGAATTTTGTGAGGGATTAGTGCGAGCCTTTTTTTCATCGTCAGTTTCTGACTTGCTAGATGTTAGCGTAAAAATCACTTCTCCTAAGCCATTTTTTTTTCCATCATCTGTTTGAATTTCGGAATCCCTCTGTGAACGTGAACTCGACATTAATATTGCAGGGCCACCTAAACTTCTACTTGCATCCTCTCCTTGATCAGCAGAATAGTCAGGATTTACATCGGTTGAGTTTAAGGGGTCCCTCTCGAGACCCCTAGCCACGTTTGAATCACCTTCACTCGCATTTTTTTTGGAGTGACCAAACCATCTAATCGTGTCTGTATCAGTTGATCTGAGCGTTGTATTTCCAGGGTTTTTAATTTCCAGAGGTGTTTTGTTTCGCCTACTACCTTGTGGAACTTCTTGGCCTTGCTCTGTTTTTCTTTTGTCATCTGAGCCAATCGAAAATATAGTATTGTTAGAACTGCTAGAGCCAGCTTCTGCATCCTTGTTTAAATACAACCGAATAACTCTTGGCTTGTTGTCAGGATCAGTATTTTCAAAACTAACACTATTGCCATCAGGAAAGAGGTCGCCCATACCTTTTGCAGTCATAGTTATACGCTGGCCAGGGGGAACAATAATTGTGATTTTATCAATTTTATCATCGCCATGGCCGAGTAAATCGCCTTTAATTTGTGCTGTGGAATTATCGTCAGGATTAAAAACAGCTTTATTGGTTTTTGAATCTTTTGCTCCCCCAGTATGTTTTTGAGGCGCTAAAAAATTCTCAGCGGGATTAGCAGCGGGGCTAGAATTGACAGATGATGACATAGGTTGACTACTCCGAAATTAATTGATGGATGTTTTTTATGTTTGCAGTATTATCACTTGATTTCATTTGGCTTGCAAGTTAAATAATATCGAGAAGCTATCAAATGTTATAGAATCACCAAGTAATGCTACTTTTGGCTTAGTTTCATCAATTGTCTTACAGCAAGCGCGCTGCAAAGAATGACACTGCCCATTATAATAATTTTAGGATTAAGAAATATTCCAAAGCACACACAGCCAATCATGCCAGCAACAGGTACCGCTCTGGAATAAAATCTCTCACTGGGAGAAAGTTTAAATGAGGCTAAATTAGTAATAAAATAATACACCAATACAGTAAAAGCACTAAAGCCCCATACTAGTTTAATGCCACCAAACAATGCCAGAAGACCTATAAAGCCACCAATCACCCAAATAGCAATAAAAGGTTGGTGGTTGCGATCTAAATGCTCAAAAATTTGCGGTAAATCCGCTTGTCGGCCCATAGCAAATGCTACGCGGGATAAACCTAAAATAAGATTTAATAGCACACTGGCCATGGCTGTGATTGCTGATAAGACGATCAGTATTTTTAAAGGCTGATTATCAAGTTTTGTGGCGATAGCTTCAAGCGGCGCAACCGATGCTTGGGTTGCCAAGGCAAAGGCGTTTTCCCCGAGCACCCGTAATCCACTGATTAGGACTAACAAGTAAAGCAGCGTGGCCACGCATAAAGTTATAATAATGGCTTTGGGGATAACTTGTCGTGGGTTGTGTACTTCTTCACCTAAAGTTGCAATGCGACCGTACCCAGTAAAAGCGACAAATAATAATGCAGCCGCTTCAAAAAAATTTGGCCAATAAAAAGACGTAAGCTGGGTAATAGTTTGAGATTTAACAGCTGAACTGGGCTCGGCATCAAGCTGCACTGCAGGTGCTATTAACGAAAAAATAATAAGTGCAGTTAATGCGAACAGGGTAAAGCCAACTAAAACCGCATTGACCCGATTAGCTTTATGCACGCCCAAAGCGACCAACAAAGTAATCAATAATACTAAACCACAGGCTAAAATATTAGTTGGTAGACCCGGCCAACCCACAATTGTGGCCAGATAGCCAACTAAACCAATGGCCGCGGCGGCGGCGCTGGCAGACTTGGCCAATAAAAAAGCCGCACCAGCACTAAAGCCAAAATAGGGGTTTAAATAACGGTAGGCGTAAGCATAAGTCCCGCCGCTTACTGGGTGATTGGCTGCTAGTTGAGCGCTAGAAAGTGCATTCATACTGGCTAAGCCAGCGGCAAATACCAGTGAGAGTAAAGCATAAGAGCCAATTTGCTCCACTGCTAACCCAAGGCTTACAAATACGCCGGTGCCAATAATAGAGCCAAGCCCAAGTAAGACCGCACCAGCTAGTCCTATTGAGCGTTTCAAGGTGGGTTTGCTGGTCATGCATTAGTCCTTGTTATAGTCCTAGTTTGAATCACAGTCATATTAATAGTCCTCTTAATAGTCCTCTCCATTAGGTGGCCCATATCTTTGACTATTATTGTAAAAACCTTTGAATGCTTGATGACACTGCAAAACTCTATTCCACGGTCACCAAATCTAATTTCAAAATATCTGGACCACGTAATTTAAGCCGGCGTTTATCTGGCAGTTTATTCGACATACCAAATACATCTGGCCTAATCGGCAATTGGTTTGCCTGTAAGTCTACCAATACAGCAAGCACTACTTGTTGTGGGCGACCAAAGTCAAAAATTTCATTGAGTGCGGCGCGAATAGTCCGGCCAGACATCATGACATCGTCCACTAAAATGATATTGGCATCGTCTATTGCATAAGGCAAACTTGAAGGCTGCACTCTTGGGTGTAAACCTCTTTGAGAAAAATCATCTCGATAAAAAGCGATGTCAAGTTGCCCAATTTGCGCTTGTGGCTTGATATTAAATTCTGTGTCGTGAGTTAACATCGTGTGTAAACGATCTGCAATCCAAATACCACCGGTATGAATACCCACAATAAATGGCTGGCTTATGTGTCGTTGTCTAAGCTGTTGTTTTAATTCTGCATAGAGTTGTGCCAGTAGTGTTTCAACAGTTGGAAGCTTAAAACCGGTCATAGTAAACGGCCCTTTAAAAGGTGAATATATAAAAAATGCATTTGAATATGGATATTATAGCGCTGTGGTGTCTTGTGCAAACCAAGACTCAAGGATTAAAACAGCAGCAAAAGCATCTCTGTCGTGACCTTGTTTATTTTTTGGCTGCTTTTTAGAGTGAAAAGCTTCTGCGGCTTGGCTGGTATAGCGCTCGTCGATTAAGTGAATACTTGTTGCTGGTTTGGCCTGCACCTCTGGCTGGGGGTCAATTAATAAGTTGCTTGCTACAAGTTTGCTTGCAAGTTGCTTGGCAAATTGACGAGTTTTTTTGGTGATCGCTTGTTCTTCACCATCAAGCCCTAGTGGTAGGCCGATAACAATATGTTTGGGTTGCCATTCATCTAAAATCTTAAGTAACTGCTCCCAAGGCAGTATTTTTTGAGCATGAGCAGGCTTTTTTTGCTTGGCCAATTTTGGTTGTTTTGGTTGAGTGCTCGGGCGAGCGACAAACTTGAGCGTTATTAATGGCGATGCAGTGCCGGTAATGCTTTGACCAACTGCTAAGCCAATATTGTGCGTACCAAAATCAATACCGATGGCATAAAATGACTGGCTCATTCGCGTAAGCCTTCAACTAAGTCGTTATATAAACTTAAATAATTGTTATAGCGCCATGTAAATAACGCTGTTGGCTTATTGGCAAGCTGTGCTGTTACAGCGCAACCTGGCTCGCGCTTATGCGAGCAATTATTAAACTTGCAAGGCAGTTGGTGCAATTCATCATAGCTGAGTTTTAAGGCTTGTTGGCTTACCTGGTCCAAACGAAATTCACGAATCCCAGGGGCGTCGATAATTTCTATAGCCTCGGGTAAAAAATACAATCGAGCGGTTGTCGTGGTATGTTGGCCTAAGTCGGCAGTTGCTGAAATTATATTGGTATGCGCAATCTCTTCGCCCACTAAAGTGTTTAGCAGTGAAGACTTACCAACGCCAGATGTACCCATAAAAACACTGGTATGGTTTTTAAGATAGGTTTTTAAGGTAGCAATATTAATTAGGTTGTGGCTATCTACAATGGTTTTATCTGGGTTTGCTGAGACTTGAATAATCTCAACCCCTAGGGTTTTATAGTCTGCTAACAATTGTTGATATTCTGGTAATTGGCTGTCAATTAAATCTGACTTATTCGCAATAATAATTGGCTGTAAATTATATGCCGCCGCTGCTAATAAATATTCATCGATAATAAGCGAGGTTACGGCGGGTTTAGGCGCGATAACAATTGCTAACTGGGTCACATTAGCTGCTACATTTTTAGGCCGAGTTGTGCCGCGTGGAAAACGCACTAAAAGTGTCTTCGGCTCATTGCGCGCTTGAATAACACCGTCGGAGTCATGATTATCGTGGGGCTTATAGAGCACTAAGTCGCCAACCACAATATCATCGCCGCGAGTTGCGCCATGGAGTTTACCAGGGATTAATAAACGCAACTCTTTGCCAGCATCATTGTATACCTGAGCTTTTTTACCATAGCGAGCCACTACGCGACCTGTTAACAGGTCGTCTCTTTGTTTTGACTGATCACCAACTCTTTGAATTTGCTGGTGAGACAGTTTACGGCGGCTCATTGATGGTAATCGGCGGTAACAACCAGATTTTTAGCGGCTTGTACTTCATTTAAACGGTTAATTGGTAAATTATGGGGGGCGGTTTTAATCATTTCTGGTCTCTCAATAGCCTCTGCACGAACTTGTATGAGTGCGTCGACAAATCGGTCTAGCTCGGCTTTGGTTTCGGTTTCAGTGGGCTCAATTAACCAGCATTCTGGGATAAGCAGCGGAAAGTAAGTAGTCGGCGCATGAAAGCCGTAATCTAAAATCCGCTTGGCAAAGTCCATCGCAGTTACACCATAGGTTTTAGTTTCTGTTTGAAAACTAATAATAAATTCATGGGTGGCGCGGCGCTTAGGGAAGGCCAATTTAAACTTTGCTTGCGCTAGTCGCGCCATTATATAGTTAGCATTTAATGTTGCCATGGCGCCAACATGAGTCAAGCCATCTCGGCCTAAGGTCATCGCATAATAATGGGCCCGAATCAGTACGCCAACGTTGCCCATAAATGTGGATAAGCGGCCAATACTTTGTTTTGGCGTATACCAATTAAAACCTTGGGAGTTTTGTGCAACTACTGGGCCAGGTAAAAATGGCGCAAGCTTAGCATTGACTGCCACAGGTCCTGCACCTGGGCCACCACCACCGTGAGGTGTGGCAAAAGTTTTATGCAAATTAAGGTGCAGCACATCAAAGCCCATATCACCAGGGCGAGCTTGACCTAAAATAGCGTTCAAATTAGCACCATCATAATAGAGGAGGCCGCCTACATCATGCACAATCTGGGCAATTTTTGTGATTTTGCGTTCAAAAACACCGCAAGTGGATGGATTTGTGAGCATAAGGCCTGCGGTTTGTGGTCCTACAGCTGCTTGGAGGGCTTTAATGTCTACATCACCAGATGCCTCAAGTGGAATTTCACGGACTTTATAACCACACATGATTGCTGTAGCTGGATTGGTACCATGGGCTGCCGTGGGCACAATAATTTCATTGCGGGCTGTATCCTTGCGTGAATCATGATAGGCGCGAATCATAGCAACGCCAGCAAATTCACCCTGAGCACCGGCCATGGGGCTTAAGCTTACTGACTGCATGCCAGTAATTGTACCGAGCCAACCTTGTAATTCATGAAGTAAGCCAAGTAAGCCTTGGTTTTTACTCACTGAGCGTAATGGGTGGCGACTTAAAAAACCATTGTGCATGGCAGCTTTATGCGCACCACGCGGGTTGTACTTCATAGTACACGAGCCTAAAGGGTAAAAATGAGTATCAATTGAGAAATTACGCCGCGATAAATTGGTAAAATGACGCACTGCTTGAAGCTCGGCAACTTCTGGGAGTTTGGCAGGGGTTTGGCGTAATAATTCTGCAGGTAAATGCTGAGTTGCCTGCTCAATTGGCGGTAGAATCTGCGTGCCTGAGGTTCGCCCAGCTGTGCTTATTTCAAAAATAAGTGGTAAAGATTCTAAGCTCATTGTGCGCCTCCGTTATTATTCTGGGACTTAAACTTGGTAATCACTTGACCAGCTGCTTGAGTGTATTGGTCTAACATGGCTTGTGTTTTAGTTTCCGTTACACATATTAATAAGGTATTGGGTAAATCTGTAACCGCAAAACCTGGGTCAATACCATGTTCTAGCATACCATTGATAAAATCTTCAGTAGCTAGTGGCAAATCAACCAAGCATTCATGAAAATAAGCATTATTAAAATGCGGCTTGATACCTTCTAGGCTTAAGGCATTAATTAATAAGCGAGTGTTGTTAATTGAATGCTCAGCCACCCGTGTTAAACCAAGTGGGCCTAAAATACTCATATAAATCGTGGCAGCAGTTACGGCTAAGCCTTGATTAGTACAAATATTAGAAGTGGCTTTTGAGCGACGAATATGCTGTTCACGGGTTTGTAAGGTTAGCGTAAAACCACGATTGCCTTGAGAGTCGGTGGTTTGTCCAACAATCCGCCCAGGTAGCTGACGTATTAATGACGACTGGCAACACATAAAACCAAAATATGGGCCACCACCACTCAGCGGCACACCCAAGGGTTGGCCTTCGCCAACTACAATATCGGCGCCGTTTTGGCCCCAGCTGCCAGGTGCTTTAAGCAGCGCTAAGCTGGTTGGGTTGGTCACGCCAATAACTAAGCTACCTTGATCATGTGCCCAATCAGTGAGCTGGTCAACCGCTTCTAAGCCACCGAAAAAGTTTGGCTGGGCAATCACTAAGGCAGTGGTTTCATCTGCGGCTAATTGCTGCAGTTGAGTAGCATCTACTTGGCCAGTTTCGGTTAAGTAATCAACACTAATAATTGCAATTTTTTGTGCATGGGTTAAATTTTTAACCACCTGTATATAATGCGGGTGAATATTTTTAGGCACTAGAATGCGACGATTTTTTTTGTTTTTTAATGCTCGTACTGCCATTAAGACGGCTTCAGCCAAGGCGGTGGCGCCATCATACATTGACGCATTGGAAACGGCTAAACCTGTTAAGCGGCTCATCATAGTTTGGTATTCGAAAATAACTTGTAACGTCCCTTGGGAGGCCTCAGCTTGATAGGGGGTATAAGCGGTCATAAATTCACCGCGACTGGTTAAATCCCACACTGCTGCTGGAATAAAGTGCTCGTAAGCACCCGCACCAATAAAATTGAGCAATGATTGGTCTTGCTCAGCGTAAGTCTGTGATTTTAGGCTTGCGTGCATTTCACTTATACCTACAGGCATATCTGCTAGCGTAAAATCTCGCAGGTTAGCTGGAATCTCGTCAAATAATTGCTCAACATTTGCAGCGCCAATGGTAGTCAACATGTGTTGAATATCCAATTCAGTGTGAGGGGTGTAATTCATACAAGAGGTACTCTTTGTAGGCAGTATACTGACGCCTTAACAGCCATTGAGCTGAAGACGATGACTTGACTTGGAGTGAGTAGTTAATCCGCTGCAGGAGGGCTGTACTACACAAGGCAGGAGGCGATGAAGAGTTATTCCTCTTCATCATCGCTAATTGATTCAGAATAATCAGCTGCACTCATGAGTTGGTCAAGCTCCGAGGTATCTGATAATTCAATTTTGTAAATCCAGCCATCGCCATAGGGGTCATTATTAATTGCTTCAGGCGTATCGCCAAGGGCTTCGTTAACTGCAAGTACTTTGCCACTTACTGGGCTGTAAATATCAGAAGCTGTTTTCACAGACTCAACCACACCGGCTTCTTCCCCAAGTTGTAATTCGCTGTTTACTTCTGGCAGTTCAACAAATACTAGGTCACCAAGCTCGGACTGTGCATGGTAGCTTATACCTATAGTCGCTTTATCTTCACCATCAAAACGAACCCATTCATGGCTTTCAGCATATCTTAAATCGTCTGGAGTATTACTCATTAGAAAGTCCTCTTTTCAGTCATTTCGTTTAAAATTGAATATAATCAGCTGCTCAACGGCAGTGATTAGTCTGTGAGCTTTTGAGCCGCAAGCTCTCGATTCATATAATAGATAAAAATACGCCAATATGTGTCTAGTTGTTAAAATAATTATCAAAAACTAAAAGGTTTTTTGGCCGTTTTTAAAAAAAGCGCCTTGAATAAACACCACATGATGCCGTTTTTTACGAATCCCAATCATAATAGTTTGTGGCGCACCTTTTTGAATACGGGCATAGCCAATACCCATTTGTAAGCTTGGAGAAAACGACCCCGAAGTCACCTCGCCATAATTGCGTTCGGTTTCGGCATCAAATAATTTTTGGCCATGCCGTGGGATAGCCTTATCATTGAGTACAAAAGGCTTTAATACATAGTTATTGGTTTGGTGAGCTAATGCTTTTTGGCCAATAAAGTCACGGTCTGGATCACTGGTATCTAAAGTCCAAGTAAGGCGGCTGGCTTGGGGGGTGGTAGTCTCATCCATATCTTGCCCATACAGCGACATGCCAGACTCTAATCGTAAGGTATCGCGTGCACCAAGGCCGCAAGGCTGAGCCCCTTTGGCAACTAGTCGCTCCCAGAGTTGCGGCGCTAAATCATTGGGTAGAATAATTTCATAGCCAGCCTCACCGGTATAACCACTCGCGCTCAGCATTATATTGTCGGCAATCATGGTGCTGGTAAACGGCTGTAAGTTTTCCGCAATTGCTAAGTCGGGCTTATCTAAGACTTTTGCAAGGGCTTTGAGGCTTTGTTGGCGCGCATCTGGGCCTTGCACAGCAATAATCGATAGCTTGTCTGCCTGATGCAGTGCAATATCATGCATATTTAGAGCAGTTTGCTGTGCTTGCAGCCAATTATAAACATTTGCACGAGTGCCGCAATTAGACACAATACGAAAGCCGTATTGCATTTTATAGACGATCAAGTCATCAATAATACCGCCTTGCTCATTGAGTAAAAGACAATACTTTGCCTCACTGATGCCGCTTAAAAAAGTTAATTTGGCAACGTCGCATGTGAGTAGTTTGCGTAAAAACGCTTCACTAGAATCACCGCTAATATCAGTGATCATCATATGTGACACATCAAACACGCCAGCTTTTTGCCGTACAGCCATATGCTCTTCAATTTGCGAGCCATAATTCATAGGCATCGACCAGCCAAAAAAACTGACCATTTGCGCATTTGCTTGGAGGTGTTGGGCATACAAAGCGGTTTTCATCAAATGCATCCTTTTATTTGACTTGTGTGCTTAAGCTTAAGTTGCGACCTTAAGCGGGGGTTAAGTGATATTATTTAATAATTAAGTGCTGATTGATTAAAATATTTGTAAAATGGAATACATCTCAAGCTTGCGTTACTTTACCTGCAACTTGTGATTATGTAAAACAACGATTAAGTGTTAGTAGCAAACCAACCCACCCAGGCTTGATTTTCAAACAAGATATTTTGCAAGAATTAGGCTTAAATGTGACTCAAGCAGCCACCAGCAGAATCTCGCTAGCTTTTCACCTGGTACATCAGGCCCTGCAGCTCACTTAATGTAATTGTTTGATTCGTCAAAAGGTGCGTACCTTTTTCAACCCATTGACGCAGTACTGCCGCCAGAGCCACGATATCTGGGTTTTTACTATCAGGCTGATCTGCTTTTGATGCAAGTACGACCGGCTTGTCTATGTCTGCAAATAGATATCCTGTAATACAGCACTCAAGATTCTTTGGATTGATAATTGTAACTGATTTAAGGCTCTTATAATCCAGAGTTTGAGCAGCTTCATTGCGCTTTGCTTGCTGCATGGGTTGCCATTGAGCAAGAAACTTTTCCATATGACTGGCTTTTTTAAGAGCTGACTGTACATTCGATTTCGCTTTTTGAATAATCTCTGGTGTTAAATTAGCGCAGCACTCAAACTTCATGTTTCGGGTGGTAATCGGTAAATTAAATTCATTGGCAAGATGTATTCGCAGCGCAAGTATGACTTCAATTGGATCAACAAAATTTTGCTTCTCTATATGTTTTTGAGCTTGTTCATCAACTAAATCCAGTGCATGCATTGCTTGACCAAGCGTGTTAATTGACTCAATCGATTCACTTTTCGCTGTTTCGATTTTTTGGGTAATGTCGATATTATCCATTACGAGTAATATTCGATCATCGCAACTTGATAAGGCATCATGAATATGAGTCATGGCAAGTTCTCGAAAATGATCATTATCAAAAGCCGACATCATGCTCTGAACTCGATTCTTAAATGAAGATGTTGTGTGCGCATTTGTGGCTTCCGATGTAGCATGCATTCGACTTAAAAATGTGGTGAGCTGCTCTGTCTCAGTAGTGTTTAAATGCCACTTATAAGTATCTTTAGTTGTCGCATTAATATTCCAGCTCTTGAGTGCATCTTCAAGTGAGCCATAGTCAGTATATGTTGAAGCTTGCTGGCTCTCGATAAATCGCATACCAGGTGCATTGGTATCACGAAGTTGTGTCAGTATTGCTTCAGACAAGCCTGTATTTGAAATATCAACTTCTCGAACCTGGCCACTATTGCACAATCCAAGCGTTGTGATCCAATTCGGCAAGCTGGTCAGAGCTGTGCAGTCATTAAGTTCAAGATCGCCACCAAAACTCAGGTTCTCAGGCAAGCTTAATAGACCTGCGCACCAGCTAAGATTAAGATCACCACCAACACTCAGAGTCTCAGACAAGCTGGTCAGAGCTGTGCAGCCGCTAAGGTGAAGATTGCCGCCAACGCTTAAGCCCTCAGGCAAGCTGGTCAGAACTGTGCTGTGGTTAAGATAAAGGTCACCTTCCACCTTCAGGTTCTCAGGCAAACTGGTGAATGGGCAGCCGTAAAGATCAAGATTCCCCTTAAGCACAATCGCGCCGTTTTTTAATGTAGCGTTTAAATATTTAAGATTTCCTACAAGGTCAAGTCTGTCTGCTTTTTCCGTCCCTTGCGCTTGTGAAACCCAGTCTTTAAGTACTGTCTCAAGCGTGTCTTGCTTTGAAATCTTGAGTAGCGGCAAGCGACTTGCGTCGCTCATGTGGCCTTTATCTTGTGTTGAATCGACGCTGCATTTTGGTTGTATACCAATAAACTCAAGCACCTTATCAAAAAAAGACGGTTCAGATCTCTCTGAAGTATGAGGGGTGAGATCGCTACTCAGTGCTTGCGAAGTTGGCCTAGATGCTGCTGAGTCCATGAGTACCCTTCCAATGTGACGTTGAATAAAATAAACTTCATATGTGTTTAGAATGCTCACAGACAGGTGTTGTTACATATAATGTCAGCACTAATATAACCTGTCCGCTTTTCACCAGTTTAAGATATCTACTGTTGCATACAATAACGCCATCATTGGCTATAAGCAATAATATTTATCCAATTTGAAATAATTGACTCAATGAGAGATGGTGCCGGCCTTTCGTTTGTTTTTGAGCCGATAGCTTTTTCCTTTGATGTTGAGTGTCACTGAGTGGTGAAGTAGACGGAAAGGAAGACTTTGAGGTAGGGCGTTGTTTTATACCGGAGCGACGAATCAAACTGATATGGTCGGTTGATGCAAGTGTAAGCGCTTCACCTTGAAAGCCAGCGCCCTCTTAGGAAATAGCAACAACCAAAATACTTTGAGTAATTTAAGATTTATCCCTGCTTACCCCTAAAAAACCAACTGATCAAAGGCTATGACAATTAATCAATGCCAATAATCGCATCCATTTCAACTGTAACCCCTTTAGGTAAACCTTTTACTTCAACTGCGGCGCGGGCCGGGTAGGGCTGGGTAAAGTATTCTGCCATAATCGTGTTTAAAGTTGCAAAATGGCTCAGGTCTGTTAAGAAAACCCCAAGTTTTATAGTATTACCAAGGTGAGTATTAGCAGCTTGGGCAATTGCCTGAAGGTTTTTGAAAACTTGATGAATTTGGTCTTCTATAGAGTTCATCTGCAACTCGCCAGTTGTTGGGTCCAAAGGGATCTGCCCAGAAACAAATAGCTGATTCCCAAAGCGAACCGCTTGCGAATATGTGCCAATAGCCGCTGGGGCCTTATCTGTGGTAATAGTTTCAAGTTGAGTTGTCATATGCTTTCCTAAATATATTGGCTGAACGAAAGCGCATTAGCATAGCGTTTTATGCTGCTTGTTCATGCCTTCGACGAACGATTCTATTGACTACACCTGTTGAGCGCAGTCGCTTCATAATAAGCGCTAAGTGGGCTCGGTTGCGTACGGTAATTTCAATTTCTAAAGTGGCTACGCTGCCACTGGAGCGCGAGCCCATAATAATATCTTCAATGTTTGACTCGCAATCGGCAATAATTTGAGTCACCTGAGCGAGCTGGCCTGTGTGATTATCCATGTCAAGAATAAGCCCAACAGGGAAGTGTTCATTTAAATCTTTGGCCCAAGAAACTGGTAAAAACTCATCTGGCTTTAAGCGCAACTGATGAATAAGCGAGGGGCATTTTTGATGATGAATCATAATACCTTTGCCGCGATTAATCGAGCCAATAATTTCATCACCAGGAATAGGGTAGCAACATTTACCAAAGCGAATAACCAGCCCTTCGGTGCCATCAATAATTAATGGTTTTACCGGCGTGCCTGGCTCTGCGCGGTGCTCGCTCGTTTCGCTCACAAATTGGCGGGCAACAATAGGCGCAATACGTTGGCCTAAACCAATTTGAATAAATAAAGTTTGGAGGTCTTCACAACCATTAAGTGTGCAGACTTCCACAATTTTAGCTTCAAACATAGCTTCAAGGCTGGCACCTTGGGCATTGAGTGCTTTATCGAGTAAACGCTCGCCAAGCTGCTCGGATTCTGCAGATTCTTGGGTTTTTAAATAATGCTTAATACTTGATCGAGCTTTGCCAGTCACTACAAATTTAAGCCAACTGGGGTTAGGTATTGCAGTAGGGGATGTAATAATTTGGACGGTCTGGCCACTTTCAAGTGCAGCACTTAGGGGAATGAGTTGGTCATCTGCACGTACAGTCACACAGGAATTACCAATATCCGTATGCACGGCATAGGCAAAATCTACAGCTGTTGCACCATAAGGTAACTCAAAAATACCACCTTTAGGCGTAAATACATACACTTCTTCTGGGAAGAGGTCGAACTTAAAGTTTTCTACAAACTCCATTGGGTCGCCAATATTTTTTTGCATCTCAACTAGGCTGGCAAGCCAGGAGTCAGCGCGGCGCTGTGCATCTTGACCAAAATCGTTGTTCGATTTATAAATCCAATGCGAGGCAATGCCGTTGTTGGCCACTTCATTCATCTCTTCGGTCCGAATCTGGATTTCTATAGGTGTGCCAGATGGGCCTTTTAAAGTGGTATGAATTGATTGATAGCCATTAGATTTAGGGATAGCTATATAGTCTTTAAAGCGCCCAGGAATAGGCGGGTAGAGCTGGTGCATTAAGCCCAAACAGCGATAACATTCGTCGATACTATCAACCACAATCCGAAAACCAAATACATCCATTATTTGTTCAAAAGGCTTGCGATGAATGCGCATTTTGGAATAAATAGAATAAAGATGTTTTTCGCGGCCAACGATTTTAGCTTGAATTTTATGAGATTCAGTTGACTTACGAATGGCCGCTTCAACGGTGGAAATTATTTCTTTGCGGTGGCCGCGAGTGCGTTTAACCGCTTGTTGGATACGCTTTGAGCGAAGTGGATAAATTGCTTGAAAACATAAATCTTCATATTCAACCCGCAGGTTATTCATACCCAAGCGATTAGCAATTGGTGAGTAAATACCAAGGGTTTCTTGTGCAATACGCTTACGTTTCTCTCGCCTAAGCACGCCTAGAGTGCGCATATTATGCAGGCGATCCGCAAGTTTAACCAAGATGACACGGATATCTTTAGTCATGGCTAATATCATCTTACGAAAGCTAACAGCTTGTGCTTCAGCTTTAGACTCAAATTGAATGGCAGATATTTTACTAATGCCATCCACAATTTCAGCCACTACTTTGGAGTAACGCTCGGTGATATCTTCTTTAGTAAAATGAGTGTCTTCAATCACATCATGCAGCAATGCCGACACTACAGCGTGGTGATCCAAACGCATGTCGGCAATAATGCCAGCCACAGCTATAGGGTGGGTGACATAAGGTTCACCGCTTCTACGGTATTGCCCCTCATGAGCAATAGTCGCAAATTCTACGGCATCTTTGATAATTTCTATCTGGTCTTCAGGTAGGTAGGATAGCTTTTGAATAAAACTGTCTGGGGCTGACAATAGATTCTCCGCACCTCTTCAGGTTAGTCTTCGTCCATTTGATCCAAAATGCTTGGCCCAATATGACCAGTTGCAATTTCACGCAAAGCAACCACAGTACATTTATCATTTTCCCACGGAACAAATGGTTCTTGGCCTGAGTTACTCAATTGTCGAGCTCTTTTGGATGCAACCAATACAAGCTCGAATCGATTTTCAACTTTGTCTGCTTCTAGGCAGTCTTCAACGGTAACACGTGCCATTAGTATTCCTCAATAAGTTAATCATAAAAATCTGCAAATCTTTATATGATTCTAAACAATGCGAGTAGTTCGGGCAAGTAATCTATTTTTTAATTTTACCGCAATCTTCATAGGTTTTCACAAAATAATTTTTTTTGTGCTGAGCTTAACCATACTCGGCGGTTTGAGGTTCGGGTACTACCACCATTTGTTGGTTAACTTGAAGTAGTCTTACACTGCGGTTATCAGAGTTTAAAATTCGAAATTGAAAGTTACCCAGTTGAATTTGCTCGTGACGTTTAGGCAGGCGACCAAATTCATGAATAACCAGGCCACCAATAGTATCGAAGTCATTTTCATCAAACTCCGCAGAAAATTGTTGGTTAAATTCCTTGATTGGCGTAATTGACTTAACTATAAAGTTGCCATTTTTTGCATGCTTAATAAAATGTTCGTCTTCAAAGTCATGCTCGTCTTCAATTTCACCAACAATTTGCTCTAAAACATCTTCAATTGTGACTAAGCCATCTATAGAGCCATATTCATCCACAACAATTGCCATGTGGTTTTTACTTTCTTGAAAGTCTTTCAACAGGGCGTTAAGCCGTTTACTTTGGGGCACAAACGCTGCGGGCCGGATTAAATTATTCAAGTTGATAGGTTCATTAGGTTTTAACAGAAAAGGCAGCAAGTCTTTAGCCAATAACACACCTAAAACTTCATCGGAATCTTCACCAACTACCGGAAAGCGGGAATGCTGTGATTCAATAATGGGCGGGAGTATTTGCGAGAGCTCATTAACGTTTTCAACAATCACCATTTGGCTGCGAGGAATCATGATATCACGCACTTGCATTTCACTTACGGTGAGGCCACCTTGGATGATTGAGTAGGACTCATTGTCGATTAAACCTCTTTCGAAGCCGGTTTTTAAGATATCGATAATATCGGCTTTATTATTAGGCTCACCGCTTAAGAAGTTGCTAATTTTTGAAAATAAGCTCTTCGATTGAGAGAATTCAAGGTCATCGTTCATTATGGTCTGCTTACGCTCCATTGAGTAAGGTATATAGGTCCTCAGAGAAGTAATCTATCGAGAAAGTGTGAAATACAATTGAGTTCATCAACTTTTGAGACAGATTACTTGTCTGAAAATGTTCTTTAGGTCCTCAGAGAAGTAATCTATCGAGAAAGTGTGAAATACAATTGAGTTCATCAACTTTTGAGACAGATTACTTGTCTGAAAATGTATAGGTGTTGTCAAAATTTTTAAACAACTGCTTCATAAGGTGAAGGTATTTTTAGGTTTTTTAAAGCCTGAATCTCTATAGATTCCATAAGTTGTGCATCGGTATCATTGATATGATCAAACCCAAGCAAATGTAAAAACCCATGAATAATCATATGCGCATAATGGTGCTTGCTTGGTTTATTTTGCGCACGGGCTTCTTGTTCAATTACATCACTACAGCATATTAGGTCGCCTAAGGTAAACCCATCTGTGGCAGATTGTATAAAATCAGGAAGTTCAGCAGGAAAGCTTAAGACATTAGTCGCGTAAGGTTTGTTCCGATACTCTTGGTTAAAAGTAAGGGCCTCTGCTGCGTGACAAATGTATAAACTAAAAATGACTGGTTTATTGTGCAAAGCAGAGTAAACCGCGGGGATTGCAATAGCTGCTTGTATCCAGCTTGGAGGTTCATCAAATTGCGGCTGCTCGGCGCTTGAGCTGTTAGACTCAAGCGCTACCTCAGGTGGGTTACTCGTTTGGTTACCAGTTTCAATAACTGTGGCTGGGTCAATCATGAGTGATGGTGAGTCTGCTGAGTCATTGGTTGTGTAGTATCATAAGCATCAATGATCTCTTTAACCAGCGGGTGGCGAACTACATCCTGCGATGTAAAACGTGTAAAGCCGATCCCTTCAACATGGCCTAAAGCTTTAATAGCATCAGACAAACCAGAATCATGGCCTCTAGGTAAGTCAATTTGGGTCACATCACCAGTAATAATTGCTTTTGAGCCAAAACCAATCCGAGTTAAGAGCATTTTCATTTGCGCCGGAGTGGTATTTTGGCTTTCATCTAAGATAATAAAAGAATCACTTAGCGTGCGGCCACGCATATAAGCCAGCGGGCATACTTCAATGATTTGTCGATCAATAAGTTTTGCCACTTGCTCAAAGCCAAGTAATTCATGTAAGGCGTCATATAACGGCCTTAAGTAAGGATTTACTTTTTCAGACAAATCCCCAGGTAAGAAGCCAAGCTTCTCACCAGCCTCTACAGCTGGTCGAACGAGTAAAATTCGTTTGACTTCATCATTTTGAAAGGCGCGCACAGCGGCTGCTACAGCAAGGTAAGTTTTACCAGTACCTGCCGGCCCAAGGCCAAAGTTAACATCATATTGCGCAATATTTTGCGCGTAAAGTTTCTGGTTGGCGCTGCGTAAACGAATCACCTTGCGCAGGGTTCTTATTTCGTTTTCGTTTGACTCCCCAAGGCTTTGCCGGTGAGCATCGCCTTGGGTCAAGTCTTCAGCTACTGTTTTTGATGCTTCATAGCGCTTCGGATGAAGTTTACTCTTTTCCATTTGACTCCCTATTTGCTTAAGCAAACGAGTAGGTTGTTTAGGTTGATCATCGGCTAAAAGCTGCTGGTCAACGCTAGACTGATTGGCATCAACAATGGTTGATTGACCAGTTGCAGTCTCTTCCGCAGAAGTCTGTATAAATTCAATTGGAGGGGAGTTCGCCAAGGAAGCTAGTTTGGCTGAATCTTGAGTCTCGAGAATTTTAAGATGCACACAATGGGGGGTGAGATTTTTCTCAGACAAAGTGTCAATATAAAGTTCTTGAAGAATTTGGCCTGCATCAAAGGCAATCTGGTAGCCACCAGGAACAGATGAAAAAATTTCGAAGAAGTTACCACGGCTGTTGATTTCAACATTAAGCCGGGTTTCAAGCTGCTTAATGTGTTCTCCGCAGTAACCGCAAAGATTAGCGAGCCGTTTGGGGTCGTAAGGCTCTAAAAAGAGGCTGTGTCTTGCGACTGTCGTATCCAAGTGGTATTAAGTCCTCTTGTTCAATGTCTTACTTTAAGAATAAACAACTCTGCAGTAGTAGGCAAAGTTATTTTCAAAATTAATTCAAATAATTTATAAAGCTATCAATAAATACTCAAAATTGCAGCGATAAAAACTACTGGTATTACCTATAATAGCTCATACTAATTAATCTAAAGTTATGAATTTGTTACACTAACTCGTTATCTTGTAATTCAATAGCTGATAAACCAATCAATTCACCTAACAAACTATTGGGCATTGCTTGTGTAATTGAAACATCAACAAATTGGCCAATCAAGCTGTCATCGGTTGCGCTAAAATTAACAACTCTATTGTTTTCAGTCCGGCCTTGCAGCTGGCCTGGGTCTTTTTTAGAGAAACCTTCCACTAAAATTGTTTGCTGGCTGTCAACCATTTGGCGGCTAATCAAGGCAGCATTATGTTTAATTTGATGCTGTAAAGTTGCCAGCCTGGCTTTTTTCTCTTTATCTGAAACAATATCAATTAAATCCGCAGCTGGTGTGCCAGGCCGTGCAGAATAAATAAAGCTATAAGATGTGTCAAACCCAACTTTTTCAATAAGCTCCATGGTTGCTTTAAAATCTGCGTCAGTTTCATTGGGGAAGCCCACAATGAAATCAGATGACATAGAGGCATCTGGACAGCTTGCTTTTAATTTATCAACTGTTTGTAAAAAATGCTCGATAGTGTGGTTGCGCTTCATTTTTTCAAGAATAGAGTTAGAGCCGCTTTGCACTGGTAAATGAATATGATTGACCAACTCAGGAATTTGCGCGTGAGCCTGAATTAAAGCATCGGAAAACTCAAGTGGGTGGGAGGTGGTATAGCGTATTCGGTCAATACCATCAACGCTTGCGACGGCATAAAGCAACTGCGCAAAGTCACATATTCCCTCACCGGTGTCGCCGCGGTAGCCGTTGACATTTTGCCCAAGCAGCGTAACTTCTCGCACACCCTGGTCGGCTAATTGGTTAATTTCCAGCATGACACTATTCAAAGGCCGGCTCACTTCTTCCCCGCGAGTGTAGGGTACAACGCAAAAACTACAGTATTTACTGCATCCTTCCATAATTGAAACGAACGCTTTAGGGCCATCTACTTGGGGCTCGGGCAAGCGGTCAAATTTTTCAATTTCAGGGAAAGAGACATCAACCACGGGGATTTTAAATTTATTACGCTCTTCGATCATTTCTGGCAAGCGATGCAAAGTCTGCGGCCCAAAGACTAAATCAACAAACGGCGCTCGTTTATTAATTTGCTCGCCTTCTTGGCTTGCCACACAGCCACCTACGCCAATGATAAGGTCGGGTTTATTGGCTTTTAGTTTGCGCCAACGGCCTAGCTGGCTAAAAACTTTTTCCTGGGCTTTTTCCCGAATAGAGCAGGTGTTCATCAACAAAATATCAGCCTCAGCTGCGGTATAAACCTGCTCAACGCCATGCTCTAATTCCAGTAAATCGATCATACGTTTAGAGTCGTAATCATTCATTTGGCAGCCATGAGTTTCAATGAACAGCTTTTTAGGTTCACCGCCAAGCAGCTGGGGAGGCACTTGATCTGAAATGATAGTGTCTTGGGTTTGCGAAGTTGAACCTGTCATAATATTGCCCATATAAATTGTGCGACTCAAAATGCTGTAAATATCGCTGAGTCATAATAAAAAAAGCGATTAATACGCCATATGGTAACGCCTCAGTTCGCTTTTCGCTAGAGGTTTGCAAGAATAAGTCTGTGCTTGCAGATTGTATCCCATTTAATATGCAAACTTTTAATCACTAGTAGAACAATAACCCTGCTCATCAAAGAAGGCTCAAATACTTGCACCAGTGTTTTTTGCTTGTTTCTTAAGCATAATTGATTAAAAAATAATCAAAATAAAATTAATTTATAACTTATATCAAATTGTCTAAATTTTAAATGGACGTCTTAATCTTTTGATATTACTTATTTTATTTATTTACTTTGCACACCCAAGCCCAAATAAAGCCATTTTTTTATAGCCATAAGCTATTGACGATTCTGCTTTGACTCTATAGGATCACCATCTATTATCACGGGCTAGTCACGAACTATCGTTGAGCAAGCTACCATTGAGCAAAATGCAATTGCCAAGCTTTGATTAATTATGTAGTAAACAGGGTTTAAGTATGCCTAAGATTCCACCTCTTAATTCTAACGATTTAGCAACTAGAGCGCAGACTACCACTCAGGTTGCGTCAGACCTTGAGCTACCAGGTACGTCAAACCATGGTTTGGCACAAACTGATCTTAGGTCTTCGCCCAAATTAGGTACACCTGGCGCAAGCGAGCCAGCAGTTCCACAATTAAATCAGCTTATTTTACATAAACTGCTCAAGTTGCCTCACGAGTTAAAACAACTGGGTGAGTTGGTGTTTTCAAAAAATAATAGTGTTGAATCTTCCAAAGCATTATGGAATTTGTTTGCTGCCAAGCCAGGGCAGCAAACTAATTCTAGTCAATTACACCAACTACAGCATAAACCTAATGCTGATGACCTTAAAGGCAGCATCACCGCAAAGTCTAAAGATGGTAAAACAGCACATAGTAATGTTAGAAACCTCAATGCTCATAGTATTTTCATTAATGATGGCGTGAACACCAACATAATCAACATAAATACCCATGCAGATCTTAATTCCGGCAGTCTCACAGCCTTGGAATTTACAGATGACGGTTATTTATGCGCAGCTGACAGCAAAAACAATGTTTTTGTGTTTCGTGATCAAGAGTCAAGTGACCATATTTCTTACCACGAAATACAAAACCCAATAGTAAGCATGAGTGGTAGTAACAAGCACGTACTTATTTGTGATAAGAACACAGCATTGTTAAGTCAAGTATGGGATGCATCGGTTGCAACTTTGCATGTCCCGCAAGATTTTGAAATAACCACTGCCAGTATGGCAAAAAATGGGTTAATTGCTTTAGGTTCCAAATCCGGCCAGGTTGCACTTTATGAGCAAGCCAGCGATGGTTCAAAACCAATGTTGCTTGGCGAAATATCTGTTGCTCCTTTAAAGCTTAATCAGGTGATTCATCTTGATATTTGCCCACAAACTAACCGTTTATTGGCTGCTACACAGTCAGGCCAGGTCGTAACTTTCGATCTCAATTCACTGCGCCCAGAGCCACAGTCGAATAAGTCAAAATTAAATTCTAGCGCTGTATCCACGGCAAGCACTTCCAGTGAAGTATTTTACAAATGCTTAGCCAAGTTAGTCAGCTGGAAAGCCGATGAGGTTAATGGCCTTGGTATTCGCGGCGACTTACAGCGGTTTATCCCATTTTTACAGCCTAACGAAGCAGTACTACTCACGGACTTTATAGAAAAGTTTGACCGCTTGATTGACCCTAAAGCCCAAGCGAGCACCAAAGCCTCTGCACAATTTGAGGTGGCCCTACAAAACCTAGCCGCTAATTATAATGCTTCACGGGTTTTAATTAAGAGCATGCTTAATTTTGATTTTATTTACCATGATCACACTAAGCTTAATTTTAACGAAATTCATGACCTGCTCAACATTTTGACCCCTAACGAAAACAACTTTAACGCAGCTGCAAATGCGATCAATCAGCATGTTAAGGGTGCATTCAATATTGTTGGGTCTGGTAATACCATTATTGGTAGGCTTTTAGCGGCTAATCGCGAAGGCTTAATTTCCGATGGCAATAACACTGCCCAAAATTTGCAAACTGCTAACGGTGCCCCTGTTGCAGCTATAAATCAAAACGGTTTAGCCCAAGGTAGAAACCACAATGACCGCGTGCGCAAAGAGTTAAGAGTGCCAATAGGTGAGCTTATCACGCGTAGTTTTGTCGCAGATCCAATTGTCGCCCTAAACAATGAAGGTATTGAACACACTTTAAGTATTATGGCCGATCATTGGCACAATACCCTGGAGCGTGGCTCGTTTTCCCACCAGCGTATGGAGCAGCTTGACCCAATTGATGTGTTGCGTCGGCAGTTACCAGCCACTATCTTAGCGCTTGCATCAAACCGTGGGCCTAATACTATCGACAAAACCATGGTGAGTGCCTATGTTAAAAAGTTACAGCGGTTTTCTTTAAATGCCAATACCAACTCCATTGGGACAACTCAGCAATTAATTAAAGATCTCAAAAATAATTTGGTGCCGCAATTGTGCGCAGGTTTGGGTCAAAGAGCAAAAATATTGCATACTTGGCTGGACAATATCGCAGCTACATTGCCGTTACTGCTCACCCAAACCGAGCAAATTAAAGCCCGTTTGCAAACACAAGAATCTGGTATTACCGCAGGTCGAGCTATTCTTAACCAGCTGCCATTTATCGATACTCCAAAATCCGCTGATTTTCACAAATTTCTTCTGGGCCAGACCGATACACTCGATCTTGGTAATAAAGGCCAAGATACCCAAATTTGTTTTGAGCGAGCAAAAAGCAAACTCACGCCACAAGACAAAACCACCTATGAGTCGCTTCGCGAGGAAGCAAAAACCAACAAATCTATTAAAAATAGTCGCGTGCTGCGCCATCGGGTAGTCATGCTTGAGCAAATGATGCGCAGGGAATATGACCACTGTTTTGTTGACAACCAACTTTTAAAGCAATCCTGTGGTGAGCAAATCAAGACTTATGCCACAGCGCCGGTTGGTGAAACATGTATTCTTATGCGTAAAGATCAACAAGGCCGCGATACGCTCAAGCGTATGCTAATTCAAAATAGCGCTCAAGAGCAGGGTCAAACTACTCTCACGCTGGCAGCCTTAAACCATGTCGGTCTGCCAAATGAAGTATCTGAAGCAATTTTATTAGGTCAAGTTGATCAAAAAGTGTTTACCGATAACGCCTTAGAGCAAGATATTATTGCTGCCCAAAAGCTGTTTATGGACATAGAAGTAGATTATGGCGACCGCTTTAGTCTTAATGCTTTTATGGATCAAGATCAACTACGCCAAAGCCTTTTAAGTTTATGTTTAGTCGCGCAGCTGCAGTCAAATAATCTTGATCAAGCCAAATTACTGCAACTGGTTGATATACAAAACCAAGCCCAAGCTTTAAATTTTACCGACGCCGCTGGCCCAAGCCAAAGCGCTGCAGATAGATCAGCCGTTATTCTTGGTGGTGGGCCTACTGGGCTGTTAACGGCTTTGTTGGCAAACCCTGAGTATCTTAAAGCCAATGGCAAGGTCACTTTATATGAAAGGCGAGATATTGATAACCCAAACAAAGAGCCATTTGAGCGCTCGCAAATCGTCCGTCTTGATCCACGCTGGATCGCCTCGCTGCGTTATTTAACAGGGACAGCGTTTGAAGACACTTTTATTCCTCTGGCAGGTCATACTCAGTCATTTTTAGCCAATAATATACCTGATCAAGGCTTTATCGAAACCACTATTAAAACTCTCGAAAAAACCATGTTTCGCACTCTACAGCAGCATCAAGAGGCTGGACTGGTTGACTTAGTTTGCGGTCAAGGCGCCACTTTAAATCCCGAGCAAACTAAGCTCAAAGTAGGCAACGATGAAAGATTACTTGATAAAACAGATATTATCGATTGCTCTGGTAAAAGTAAGAGTTCAAAAGATGTATTACAGGTGACCAGTGCAGAGCACTATGCTGTGTGTTGTTTTAGTGGTGCTAAAGTGAGTGTTATTGCTCACAAGCAAGGCGATGCCCGTTATGCCTCGCCTATATCTCGAGCAGTAAGAACAACTTTTGGTGATGATCCATTTCGTTTAGTTGGCGACTTTACCAAAGCCCTCCATGTTGAAAAACTCTTTAAGGCAATTGTTCAGGCAGCAAATAGCCAGAATGCTCGGCTGGAATTTAAATCGCTTTTTCCTCAAGCACCTAATCCCAATGGCCATGCTTCAGAGGCTTCAGAAGATTCTGCAGCCGATCAAAAAGTCGCTGAAATATTAAAAAGTTTAACCGCGCTAGCTGAAAGCAGCGGCAAATTTGAGCGAGCCTATAACCAAGCCAGAGTCTTTGAAGATGGTGATGTTTATTATATTGGTACTGAAGTTAATCGTGAATTCGCCCAATGGAAAGATGAAACCGCGCAAAGTCTATTTACAGACCAGTCAGATGCGGCTAGTAAGTCGCAAGTTGCTTTTCATAAAATTTGCGACCGGCTTTGGTTTAGCGGTTTTCAAGCCAAGCTGAACGACGCTAACGTATTAAATCCAAGCGCCAAATTACCGCAATTTCATCCATTTGATAGCCATGAATCAATGCCAATCAAGCAGCTTAAGCTTGGTGATGCGTTTAAGTTTGCAGGCAATCGCTATGAATTTATTGAAGCAACGGCTAACACCCAAGCAGGTAGTGCATTTTTATGTCGAGATATGACTGGTGCTTTGAAAAAATTTGTCGGCCACGAAAGCGTGCAACGTGCAAGTGATCTTGCCCGCGACCGTGGCGGTGAGCAAGAGTCAAAAGTAGCTCTTGCAAGCTTTCCCGTGGCGCATCAAATTGCTCACTCGGCGCTTGACACCTCAAGTGAGGATCGTTTTTTCAATGCAAAACTTGGCGATGCACAAGCCTCACCTCACTTTATGCGATATAGCGGCTTAACCGGAGGTTGCATAAATGCACATGCCATCGTACGTTTGCTGCCGGGTATGAAGCAGGAAGCTGCTGCACAAAGAGCACAAGCGGCAGTTGATTATCGTCGACATACAGACTGGTCAAATTGGGAGGTGGTAGTACGCGGCACTGCTGCAGGTTACGGAGATGGCTTTTTACACCCTTCAATGAGTTATAAAGATTTTGTTGGCTATGCTGCAAATAAGATAATCGCTTGCGAGTCCAATGAGCATACCCGTGGCCAGGTAAATTTAGATGAGTTATTCCCAAACTTTTGGGTTAAAACTTTTGCGGATGCTTTGATTCCTAGAGGTGTTGAAAAGAATATAGATTTCGCTAGAGGGTATGCCCAAGGGATTCAAAGTGCTATGCGGCTTAGCACCAATGATATTGATGATCCATCAATTAAAGCGAGCGTGCTTAAACATTGTAAATCCTTGACCAGTAGAATTTGGGATTACGCCGTTGGCGCTAGTGAAACTGGTTCGCGAGTGCCAACACCAATCAATCATCAACCCTTGGCGCTTGACTTAAATGTTTTAACATCTGGCTTCCAAGGCCAAGGTGCAATTGAAGCCACTACCAATGCTACTGCCATGGCCTCAGCTGTAAATGCAGTCAAAGGTTTAGCCGAGCAGGAGACAGGTGCATCTGCGGGAAATATTGGCGATGGGCTCGTACTTCCATTTGGTCTATTTACCCTGCGCCGAACTTTTACAGGTTTCGTCAATGCCCAGCAATACAAGCGATCTCTAGAGGCTATTCAACACAACTATTTCTTAGCCCATGGGCCAGATACTTTTACCAAGCTGTTCCAGCTTCTAAGTGAAGCTGGTGAACAAACCAATAACGCAAATCCAAAATTTGTGGACTTAAAAGCCCAAGCCAATGCATTAGTAGAAGCCTGCGAGCATTATGCGCAATTACTGGCACCAAAAGCCACTGATTTACTCGAGTCCATTAATGAAATTGGTGAAAAAACCGGCGTTGATAGCCTAGCTGAGCTTAAAACTTTGCAAGTTGATATTTCTAAAAAATTAATTGCCCAAGAATTTAACGGCCAGCCTTATGTGCAAACTCGTGCTGTTACACTTTTACAGGCTATTAAAGAGTTTACGCAAGTATCTACCCCGGCAGAAGCGCTTTTGACCCAATCTGCCACGCGAGAGGCGCGTTTAGCCTTGAAAAGTTTTGAGCAATGGCAGACACTAGCGGCCGATCACATTGAAACAAACCCTGTAGCCTTTGGGACTTACTCCAAAAGGCGGCTGGCTAATGGCGGCATTATCAGAACAATTCAAGGTGCCCTAGAAACAGCCATGGGCCCAGGCCTTGAAAAGCTACTAACAATAGAGCAGCGTTTAAAGCTCTATGAAAGGTGCTCTTTTTCGCTTTACTCATCGGCGCTGTTGCATCAACTTGGCGCGCTACAAGAGCATTTAAAAGACTCTGGTTTCAGCACAGATCTCACAACCGATATCCATCAACTGGCCCAGTTTGTAAAAGCCCGTTTCGAGTCAGATGTTGCCTCTGCAACTTCAGTTTCTGCCATAGGTACAGCTGCTGCCACTGGGCTGAATGTAGCAAACTCAATTACTCAGCTTTCAATGGGAATGGGTGATTTTTTAATGCCGCTAAGTAACGCAGCTGGCGGCGCTAGTATTGCCCCAGCGGTTATTATTGGTTTACTTAATGCCCGCACCCTTGGCCACGATTTTAGGCACCTTAAGGGGCTTAATCATCATATGCGCGAGCAATTAGATTTAAACGAAGCCGAGCAACAAGCACTTAAAGCAACTCAACAATTACTAAGCGAGCGTGTGGCTGCATCTGCGCTTAGGTTAGTTGCCAGTGGCTCGGCAGTTGCCGCTGGTGCTACTGCTCTAGGCGGCGCCACCTTGCCGGTGAGTGCTGGTTTAAGTGCCACATCTTTAGTGAGTGCTTTACTTGCAACATGCGTAGGCTTGCACGCAAAGTACCGAGTACTTTATAAAATGGACCATGAGTTTCTCATTCACCTATGCGATGCCTACAAGCCTCGTTTAGAGGAGTTACATGCCAAATTTATTGCAAGCGCTTCAGCACTGGATACACGTAAACAGACAACCGCCTGGCGTAACACCGCTGCCCAATTTATCGAAGAAACTGGCTTTCACCGTGCCTTGGGTACAGATGCCAATAGAGTTCAAATTATTAAAACATATATTGAATCTGGCTTAAATAAAGATGCGGTTGAAAAAATGAAACAGGCCGTAAGCTGGCAGGTTTCAGCTCAGCTTGGCGATGTGTTTTCCACAATTGTACCGGCCGACCCAGATAATCTTACCCCAGGTGAAATTTACAGAGTCAACTCCAAAAAAGACGGTATCCAAAATTTACGCTTAATACTGAGCAAGAAGAAAGACTTAGAATTTTTAGACCCATTAAATTCGCAAAAATTTATAATACCAAAAATAAACACAAAAGTTCATAAGGTCGTGGAAGGTGCCTCATCTGTGCTCATGGAAAGTCGGGTTTCTGGCGAGCAATATCTTGTAATGAAGTCCGGGCGGGTTTGTCAAAACGTAAGATTTCAAACGTAATCGAACACCAGAGTTAACTTTAAAAGGTTAATTTTAGCCGCCACATAAATTGAGCATTAACACAATTCATTGAGGAGTTACCAATGAGACCTACCCTTAACCCTAGTCCACTACTGAACCATAAGGTTTTTGAAGATTATATTGCAGCTGCAAAACCCAATAGCGCTGATCATAGAGCTCGTATTTGTTTAGTCAATCTCATAGGCCATGATCAAAATCTAACAATTGATCTTGACAATGTCCGTGGTAGAGTACCAGTTACTTTTGCCAACATGAGAGGTCATCTTACTATTGACGGTAGGCAAAATCGTGGCTTAGAAAAACTTAAAGAGTTACCAAAAATAGAATTTACAGGCTCTATAACACTAAAAAATATGCCAAATATTAAAGATATTAATAATGTGCGTGGTATAGCTCAAGTTGAACCAGATGCACAGAATAACTCTAATGACCAGGCAGCATTAAATCTAAGTAACAATAAGTCTTTATCAAGTGTAGATGTATCAAATGTTGATCTTGATATTAAAGCCTGCGATAAATTAGATAGTATTAGAACTACTTGTAGTAAGAGTCATAAAGCTAGAATCGAAGAATGCAAAAATTTGAAAAGCTTTAAAGCATCGGGTGAAGGAGTAAATCAAGTAGAATTGAACAAATGTAAGCACCTAACCGATGTTGACTTTGAAAATACTTCTATAGAAACAATTACTGTACATAACGGATTACATAAAGAAAATTCTATAGGCACACAAGATCGACCTTTAAAAGGGTCCTTTCGGTCACACTTTTGTCCTCAGTTAAAAAATATTGGAGTTACTGGTGATAAGAAATTAGATGTAAGTATTATTAATGCTAAGTACTTTGAAAATTTAAAAATTCATGGCACAAATGTTGCGCGACAATTTTTTGTTGAGGGTTGCGCCAAGGTTAAATCTTTATTTGACGGTATAGAAGAGATTGAAAAGAGCTTAACGTTGATAAATGTAGGTTCTCATTTGAATTTGCGTCGTGTTAGACAAGTTGGTGAAGATGCGTTAATTGAAAAAAGTACTATTGAATATATGGCAGACGGTATAGCTTTTAATAAAAACTTAACCCTCGATCACTGTAAGCCATTTCAGTTGCCAGATAACTTACACGTCGAAGGCGATTTATCAGTACCTGGTACCAAAATTTTGAGTTCCCAAGATCAAAATCTAAGTGTGGGAGGTAAGGTTAAGGACCTCTCCCTAAGTGAACGGGTTAAGGCTTTGCGAGGTAAGTCCCAATTGGTCAACAGATCTGCGGAATTTAAGTGGTTAAGCAATCCAAAGAAATGGCAAAATGAGCTTGGTAAGCCTGACTGGGATCCTCAAGGCGTATCACGTGCAGCTGTAAATGCAGAGGGTTCAAACAATAATAATGTTCATAACATGAGAGAGCAGCCATTACCGGTTGAGCAACCAGCTGCTGGTCTTGAATTTGGTGATGGTAGAAATACGTTATCAAATAATGCTGCAGCGCCAATTTCAAATAGCGACGGTCAAAGGCAGTTAGGAGTCGTAGGTGACGGCATAGGACATGTTGAAGAAGGAATGCGAGAACAGGAGTCTGAAGTAGTAAGGGAAAATACTGTTAGTAATACAAACCCACCCACTCATATTAACTCTAGAGCTGGCGGTGATAACAGCCAAATTAATATAGAGCTTGATGATGTTTTTGATGAAGAACAGAAAAAATTTAATGAATCGTTATGACGATACTATTTGCATTTTAACTTTTGATATTTACGGTCGTAATTCAAACGCCATTATTCTGAATGATGGAAATAGGCTTTTGAGTTACTGAGAAAACTATAGATATAGGAAAAAGTTTAAGTTATAATTGCGTCACTTAGCCATGTGGCTAGTGGTGCTCAAATGGATAACATGCACGACCATGTCACTCTATTAGTTCAAGAGGTTTAAAAAATGCGCTTATCTTTGAATGTTTCGCCCACTCAGCCAAGTTTTGCTAATGAGGCGCAACCAAGAACTGAATCGAGTTTGTCTCGTATACAAACTATTTTACATGCAGCAAAGCAATGTATTCAAAATGTAGCAATTAAAGTCAGTGATGTTTGTCTGCGCAAGCCGCGGTCGAATAGTGATAGCCCGTTACGACAGTGTTCGCCGATTTCTAGTGATACTTTACCAAAAGCAACGGTGCCACTCTCTAAAGCTAGCAATTATGAGGTTATGCGCGAAAACGACCATCAATTGTTTTCAGTAATTGTCGACAGTAAAGCTGGCATACAACATAGACAAGTCAAAGATGAGCGGATGCCAAAGTTAGCGCCGGGCTTAGATGTAGTGCGCGTTGCTGTACGTGATCGGAACGACAATAGGCAACTTGTTTCTGCTGTCCATGTTAAAGCTTTGCCTTCCAGTGAGGCAAGCTTAAAAGAAAAATTAAGCTTTATGCAAAGCCTTAACTCTTTAGTTAGTTCCGGTGTATTAAGTACTTCCTCTTCATTAGGTGAGGGGTGCATGGCACTCATCGAAAAAGATAAAGGCACTTTACGTGGCTATATGAAAACTTTAGATGCGCTAAACGCTTTGCAGCCAAAATTTGAAGCAAAAACAGCAGAAGAAAAAGCAAAACCTAGTTTTGATAATACTTTAAAAAGAGTTTTAAGTATTGCTATCAATAACAGCCACTTAGTGGACTCTATGCCTATAGCTGAGCGGGTTGAGCTTTTGAAGTTAATGTCAAAAGAACTTTCTGCCAAGAGTAAAACAGCTGTTGAATCGAAAGAAATACCAGTCACTGACATGGCAAGTGCCAAGAAAGTAAGCAAAAAGCTTGAAAAACAAACTAATAACCACATGAATACTCAGCGATGGGTCAATGCCCATAAGCTGGACGCTCGCTTGCTTAAAGTTAGTGAAGAGGGTCAAAACACTGCAACTGATTCTTCTGTAACTCAGTCACTAGCCAATAATGCTAACCCACTTAAAACTAGCGAAGCTACAGAGTTAAAACCAACCAATGCAACATCTCAGAACATTTTAAAGGCACAAGATAAACCCCAAACTACTATGTCCAAATCACAAGGTACGCCTGAGATAAGCTCACCTACAAAAGCTCAAACAAATAATTACTCGATGTACACAAGTTACAGCCAGTTGTTTTCAGTGCTTGCTAAGAGTAGTTGCGTTGAGGGATACACCCAACTCAAAGACGACCGGGTACCAAAGTTAGCACCTGGTATAGAGGCTGTACGTGTGCCAGTTCGTAATGCAGATGGCGGTAGCCAATTTATTTCTGCAATACATATTAAGGCTTTACCATCGAAGCAAGCAAGCTTAGATGAGAAAATTCGTTTTATGCAAAGCCTTAGTGCTTTACTCAATTCTGGTGCTTTAAATGGTTGTTCATCCAAAGGCCATGGCTGTATGGTTTTATCTGCTGTCGATCTAGGTACCGTACGAGGCTATTTTAGAACTCTAGAAGCCGCGCATGCTTTGTGTCCAAGATTCGATAAAATGACAGATAAAGAACGAACCGACCCTGTTGTCGATGTAAGTTTGTCTAAAACCTTAGCGTTTGATCGCGCTAATAGTAACATTATTGATTCTATACCTTTAGATGAGCGTGTGGCACAATTAAAAATATTGATAGACGCGCTTTCTTCAAAAGATAAATTAGCTGAAGGTTCAGTAAAATTTGAACATATTGGCGTGTCATCGAAAGCACAATCAAATATACTCACTAACAATCCACAGACTTTTGACTTAAATGAGTTTGAGCAAATGATTGGGTTAACGCAAGCAGAGATAAACAGTTTCGATGCACAAGGTACACAAGAGCAAAACTCTAATATAAAAATTTCAAATTTCGAAACGCCGTTTAAGTATTTAAATCAGCATCCACTATATAAGCCAAGTGAAAAATTTATAGAATCTGCTATTCATAATGGAGTTGCTTATAAAGCTATTAAGTCCTCTGTTAGATTGAGTAAAGAGGAACTTACTTTGCCTAAAGCCACACAAACGCAACTCGAGAACGGAAAATACCAAAAGATAATCTTAGCTTATAATTCATTGAGTACAAGCCAACAAAATAACTATCTTCGATTAGTGATGCTAGATAATTCGGCAGGTGTCAACCCACATAAACCTGAGGCAAATGCCCGTGTCTATCTTGAAAAATTTGGGGATATTAATAAAGCTACCAAGCAAAAATTGGGAGAAATTAATCCATTTAGTAAAAGCCAACGCTCACCTATAAATTTGAGTCAAATGACTCAATTAACCGAGGATTGGGATTTTTTTGGAGACGAAGAATCTGACGATGGAATAAAAAATAGCTTCATGTTCTCAGAGGTTAAGAAAAGGCTTTATGACCATAATAAAAAAGCTTCACTGCCAGGAAATTTCACCAATAGTGTGCCTGCTGATTGGTCAATACGTTTCAATGGTCTTGAACCTGAGTATACTGCGCATATTATTAAAAAGCTTGAGACGCTTATTTCGTCCTTTGAATTTTCAGCTGATAGAACAATTACAGATGTAATGCAGTATCAAGATAAAAATCAACAAAATTTATTACATACAGCTGTGAGGGAAGGCTACGATCACATTGTAATTGGTGCATTGATTAGCCTTGGAGTATCAACAACAACCAAAGATAGTAATGGTGATACGCCGTTACATCTGGCTGCTAGGCAGAATCATTGGGCTGCTACATTAGTATTCAACTCCCCCTCTAACTATTCAGCTACCAACGATGATGGCGATACTCCTATCCATTTGGCTGCTAGAAACGATGATCTATCAACTCTTAGACGAATGCAGTGTAAAAACATTGGAAATATTTTGCAACTGACTAACAAACAAGGTGAAACAGTCCAAAATATTGTTGAGCAGAAGTTTGGCTCAATCCCTGAGTTTAAACGGGCTGAGCCACAACAAGCTAGGTAAGTGCGCTTGTTGTATTAGAGACTTTGTTTCATTTAGTAATAACAAAAATGCTCACTACATTCTGGTTTTGTATTAGTTTAGGAAGTAAAAAAATGCGCTTATCTTTGAATGTTTCGCCCACTCAGCCAGCCTTTGCTAGTGATGCGCAACCGAGAACTGAATCAAATTTGTCTCGTATACAAAATATTTTCCATGCGGCAAAGCAATGCATTCAAAATGTTGCGACCAGAGTCAGTGATGTTTGTCTACGCAAGCCGCGGTCTAATAGTGATAGCCCATTACAGCAGTGCTTGCCAACGGAAATAGGTATATATGAGCCAATTTATAACTATGATAGAAAGTCACTTTCTACCATTCTTAAGCGAACCAACGTGGAACAATATCCTCAAATTCAAGATGAGCGGTTACCAAAGCTAGCACCTGGTCTAGCCGTGGTAGAAGTTCCAGTTCGAAACAAAGATGGAGTGAAACGAACTCTTACCGCTGTTCACGCTAAAAAATTACCATCAAGTCAAGCAAGCCTAAAAGAAAAAGCCCGATTTATGTTAAGCCTCGATTCTTTAGTGAATTCTGAAGTAATAGATCGTTATACTGCATTGGGTCATGGTTGTATGGCACTGATCGAAAAAGATCGAGGTACATTACGAGGTTATTTTAAAACTTTAGAGCTTGCGTATGCTTTGCATTCAAAGTTTGAAGCAATGTCAACAGACGAAAAATCAAGCCCTTATGTTGAGAAGAAATTGAAATTAACATTAAAAATGGCAATAGAGAGTATTTCATTAGCTGATAATATGCCTTTAGATGAGCGTGTAGCACTACTAAAAATGATGTTTAAAGAGCTTTCTTTGAAAAGTAAAGCTGCCGTTGTCCCTCCAGTGAAGTCAACCGAAAATTTAGGAAGTTCCAACAAACCCAGCAACATGCTTGACGCATGCTCCCTTAATGTGAGCGATGAACATCAAAACACTCTAACTGGACCTTCACTAACTCAGCCAGTAGTCTCTAACTGTAAACCATCTAAAGCCAGGGAAGTTCTCGAATTAAAACAGTTATCTGCAACACCACAGAACACTTTAAAGGCACGAGGTAAACAAAAAGATACTCCAAAATTAAACTCAATCACAAAGCTCGAAAATAACGATCGTTTGATCCACAAAAGCCAAAGTAAATTATTTTCAGTTCTTATTAATAGTAAGTGTGTTGAAAATTATACCCAAATCAAAGACGAACGACTACCAAAGCTAGCTCCTGGTCTAACAGCTGTGCGTGTGCCAATTCGTAACGCGGATGGAGGTATCCAATTCGCATCTGCTGTACATTTAAAGGCTTTACCATCGCAACAAGCAAGTTTAGATGAAAAACTTCGTTTTATGCAAAGTCTCAGTGCTTTGGTTAATTCTGGTGTACTTAATGGTTGCTCATCGAATAAGCATGGCTGCATGGTATTAACCGATGAAGATCTTGGTAGTGTACGGGGTCTTTTTAAAACTTTAGAAACCGCACATGCTTTGCTGCCAAGATTTGAAGCAATGTCAAAAGCAGAAAAAGCAAGTCCAGCTACTGATGCTAATTTAAAAAGAGTATTTAAATTAGTTTTAGACAATAGTCAGCTTATTGATAATATGCCTTTTGATGAGCGTTTAACACTTGTAAAAATGTTACTCGATTCACTTTCTTCGGAAAATAAACCAGTTGATGACTTAGTAGGATTTGAACACATTGATGTGTCGCCGGAGGCGAAATCAAATTTTCTCAAGAAAAACCCACAAACTTTTGATCTACAAGAGTTTGAGCAAACGGTCAAGTCAACGGCGGACAAAGCAAATGATACTAAATCACAAACTTTACAGGGGCCAAACTCGAATAAGAAAATTTCAAATTTCGAAATGCCATTTAAGTATTTAAATCAGCATCCCCTACATAAGCCAAGTGAAAAATATATAGAATCTTCGATTAATAATGGAGTTGCCTACAAGAGTATCTTGCAACTCATAAAATTAAATACGAACCAAGAGCGGACTTTACCTAAAAGTACACAAAGTCAACTTAAAAAGGAAATATTCAAAAATATTTCCCTTGCTTATGGCTCAATGAGCGCCACTCATAAAAAGAATTATCTTCGCTTAGTTATGCTAGATAATGCAGCAAGTATTAATCCACATCAGCCTGGAGCAAATGCACGGGCTTATCTTGACAAATTTAGCAATCTTAATAAAATAAATAAAAGTGAAAAGCTTACATTTGAATTTAATCCACCCGACCAGTATGCCAAAAAATCTATTAATTTGAGTGAATTTACCGAGCGTACCGAGGAGTGGGATTTTTTTGGAGATGAATCATCTGATGACGGTCTAAAAAATAGTTTTATGTTTTCAGAGGTTAAGAAAAGGCTGTATAAGTACAATATAAAAGCATCTGAGGGGCCTACAAACCTGAATAGTGTGCCTGCTAACTGGCCAATACGATTCAAAAGCACTGGTTCTGAGCATACCGCGCATATTATAGATAAGCTTGAGTCGCTCATTTCATCCTTTGAATTCTCAGCAGATAGAACAATCACAGATGTTATGAAGTACAAGAATAAAAATCAGCACAATTTATTGCATGTTGCAGTCAATGAAGGTTACGACCCTAAGGTTATTGCTGCCTTGATCGGTTTAGGGGTTCCAGTATCAGCTAAAGATAAAAATGGTGATACACCGCTTCATCTAGCGGCTAGGCAAAATCAGTGGGCTAAGGCAGCAATTTTCCCAGTTTCAAGTCATTCTATTGCTAACAATGATGGTGATACACCTTTTCATTTAGCTGCTAAAAATGATGATTTATCAGCATTAAGACGTATGCAAGTTAAAAATGGAGGAGATATTTTGCAACTGACCAATAAACAAGGTGAAACAGTTAAAGATATTGTCGAGCAGAAGTTTGGCCCAATCCCTGAATTTAAGCGGGCTGAACCACAACAAGCTAGGTAAGGGCGCTTATCCTTGATTGCTTAACCTATTAACCCAGCTTCCACATGTATAAACTACACTCAAAAAAACGAAGCCTGTAACAGAGCCATCTATTACAGGCTTCGTTGTGCCCTCCAAAACAACTCCCTTCATCAATACATTTGATTCAATTGTATTAAAAAAAGTCAACTTTATGTTTTAGATGTATGAAACCGTTAAAATAGATCATTGGTTTAGTATTCTTATTGTTACATCATGGCTAAGGTTTTGATTCAATTATTGGATGACATGTCTAATTTGATTTATTTTAAAAATTGTTGAAGAGTCTCTCTTATGAATACCAGCGCACAATACTCATGCGACACACCTAATGCTCAAATGCAACATTATCAAGGGCCTGCCAAAGGTGCTCAAGCGGGCCAGCAACTTACCGAGGATTGGCAAGCAATTGCCGATACCATGGGCGGTGAAGATAATTATGCTGGTGTTGGTAGAAATTTTAAATTTGCACCATTTTCAGCTGATAGAGCAGCCCAAAATGTATTTGATGACCAGTTAAAAAGTTTAGGTTACCAAAATCTCACGATGAAAGATGGTAGTGGCTCCGGTATCGATTGGACTCAAGATCTAGCTGATAAAAATTTAGATATACTAACCCAAGGTTTAGAGCAGCTGCAAAAGCAGGGCTTTTTGGCTGATGGTCATCTTTCAGTTGACGATGTCGAGCAATTACAATTAGGCAGGGCTGATGGCGTTACAGCAAACCCAGCTTTAAATTTGCAACAATTTTTAAACACCCGGATTGATGCTATCCCGGCGAAATCAGGCTCTGCTGAATCAAGCCCCTCTAACTCGGTCGCCGCTAAACCGGGTCCAGCTGAAGCAGCTCTTAAAAGTGTGCCGCAAGCTGCAATAAGTCTGGATAAAGCTGGTTTTAATACGAGTGCTTTAACTGCTACTGACCAAACCCTAGGCGGTAAACAGGGAAATATTGAAGGTTCTTTTGCCAATCAATTACGCCATCAAACTGGTTTAAGCCGGTATCAAATCAATAATGATGTGGAATTGTTTCAGGCTCGCTCTGGTGGCCAAATAAGCGGGACATCTAATAGCCCGCGCTCGGAAGCTTTTTATCCTGGGTCAACAGCTGGTGAATCTTTTGCAGCCACTTATAATGTTCAAGGGAGTGACAACGTTACTATTTTTCAGCAATTTTCAGGTGGTAATGGCCCGGCTTTACGAGCTACAGTTGCCGATGGTGATCGAATTGTAGTCAACACAGCCAATGGCGGCGCACCACCAACATTGGCGCGTATTGAACCAGGCCAAGATTTTCGCTTGCAGGTTAAAGACTTAGGCAATGGTCTAACCAAGTTCACCGCCATAGATATTGACGGTAATGTTTTAGGCACAGAAACTGTGGGCAATACTCGTTATGGCTCGAACACCAGTGACCAGTTTCGCTATGGCGCTTATATGCAAGAATTTACCGACTCAGGTATGAATGTTTTCGTTAAAGATGTGCAGACTACGCTTTGACTTAAACTCAAAATCTAACCCTAACTTCTGGCATCAGTCTACTGGCTCAAACTCATAGGTAGTAGACTGAGCATATCTTCAGAGTCTTTTTTTAGAATAACTGCGTTAAGACCTGTATTGCTGATATACTTGCCTTTTTGAATAATATGAGTCTTTTATGCCATCATCTGTCCCGCCTATGAAGCCGCAAGCCAATACCTTTCGTGCTTTATCCATACCTAACGAGCAAATTGATAACTTGACTGCTATGGGATATGCAATCATGACTCCCATTCAAGCTCAAGCCTTACCATTGGCGTTAAAGAGGCAAGATCTTATTGCTCAAGCTAAAACTGGTAGTGGTAAAACAGCTGCATTTGGTATCCCTTTGATTGAAAATCTTGAGGCTAAAAACTTTGCTGTACAAGGATTAATTCTTTGTCCCACTCGCGAGTTGAGTACTCAGGTAGCAAGTGAGTTGAGGCAATTAGCTCGTTATAAAAGCAATATTAAAATAGTGGTGTTGGGTGGTGGCCAAGCTATCGGCCCGCAAATCGCATCCTTAGAACATGGCGCGCATGTGGTGGTTGGTACGCCCGGGCGAATTCAAGACCATTTGCGCAAAAAAACCTTAGTCCTCGATCAGGTGAGTACATTTATATTAGATGAAGCCGATCGTATGTTAGACATGGGGTTTACCGAATCTATTGAAGATGTGATGAGTTATTTGCCAAGTCAGCGGCATTCAATGCTATTTTCGGCAACTTTTCCGCATAATATTTCTCAATTAAGTCGTAAAATTTTAATTGACCCAGTCAAGGTTGAAGTAGAAAGTGTGCTGGATACCAGTGTTATTGAGCAAAAATTTTATAAGGTACCAGCCACTGATAAAATTCAGGCAAGCCAAAAAATTATTCAAGCTTTGTGCCCACAATCTCTAGTGATTTTTTGTAACACGAAACAAGCTGTTAACGAACTTACTCAAGCTTTGCAGCAAGCAGCAGTTTCGGCTCAATCATTACATGGTGATATGGAGCAAAAAGATCGAGATAAAGTGTTGGTTCATTTTAAGCAAAAAAGTCTCTGTGTATTAGTGGCAACAGATGTGGCTGCTCGTGGTTTAGATATTGATAACTTGGATATGGTGTTAAATTTTGATTTGCCAAGAGACCCAGAAGTTTATATTCACCGCATTGGCCGCACAGGAAGGGCTGGTAAGAATGGTCTGGCTTTAAGTTTAGTGACTCATAGCGAGCAATTTGCATTTGAAACTATCGTGCGGTATTACAATAATGCCCGTGAAACAGCTGTTGGTTTGCCAAAAACACCCGAATTAAAAAGCATACATTCTTTACCAGCCAACCATAACAAGCCGTTAACGCCGGAGAATACTAGTTTATGTATAGCCGGTGGTCGCCGACAAAAAATTAGAGCAGGGGATATTCTTGGCGCTTTAACCAAAGGCGGTGGTTTAGAGGCAGCTGCTATTGGCAAAATAGATATTTTACATAACGTATCTTATGTGGCGGTGCGGCGTGACACAGCTAAGACTGCATTTAAGGAATTAGTTCAGGGTAAAATTAAAGGTAAAAAAGTCAAAGTATTTATGGATTAATTGAAAGTATTTATGGATTAATTGAAAGTATTTATGGATTGATTGAAAGTGTTTATGGAAAGCACCCTAGCTGTAAGATCATGATAAATGACTTGAAATATTTTATTCAAATTCCTGCAAAAGCTTGGCTTGTTGCAGCTCCAAATCATTGATATGCGAGCGCCAAAAACTTTCTGTATCAAACCAATCAAAGGCTCGTTGAAATGCTGGGTCATTCCAGCGAGTTGCGATCCAAGCGGAGTAATTAATCATACGCAAAGTGCGAAATATTTCTGCATATTTTAAATCCCCTGGATTAAAATCTGCAAAATAGGCATAGCCATCTAAGAAATGCTTTAACTGCCAATGACGTTGGTCGTGCTCGCCATCGAGTAACATCCAAATATCGGCAATTTGCGGTGCATTAAGTGAATCGTCAAAGTCAACAAAAAATGGTTTGGGTTCTTGCCATAAAATATTGCCTAAATGGCAATCGCCGTGAGTGCGCATATATGGTAAGGCTTGAATTGCTGGTTGAATTGTTTTAACAATGCCATCAATAGCGTTTGTGACTTGTTGATAACTGTCGTAATAATGCGGTGGTACAAAATCGTTTAATAGAATTTGTGCACTGTTAATCCCCATAGCATCAAAATCATAATGCCCTCGGGCTTTGTAGGGTTTTACACCACCTTTCGCATGGATACGAGCTAGTGAACGGCCAATACTTTCTAAATGGCTGGCATTACTCAGCTCGGGGGCGTAGCCACCTTGGCGTTTGTAGAGTGCAAATCTATAGCCTTCAAACTCAAATAAACTTTTTTCCAGGTGAACAATAGGCGCAATAACTGGGACTTCGTCGGCTTCTAGCTCTAAAGTAAAGCTGTGCTCTTCGAGTATTTGGTCATCCGTCCAGCGGTTGGGGCGATAAAATTTCGCGATAACCGGGGTTTCATCTTCAATACCAATTTGAAAGACTCTGTTCTCATAGCTGTTTAACTCGAAAAGACGGCCATCGCAGGCAAAACCACTGTCTTCAATAGCATTTAAAATAAGGTGGGGCGTTAAATTTTCGTAGTCATTTTCAAGATAGGTGGTATTTTTACTCATATTGCAGCGGCGTTCCTATTCGAACGAAACTGGCCGAACGAGCAAAATTAAATGTATAAACAACCAATGGTTTAGCCAGGTTTTGGCCAATAGACTCTTGAGTCAACACAAGTACCTTGGATGACAGCTTAAGAGTGTTGCTCCTTTCCAGGCTTATGCGTACCATAGTACTTCATTTGTCGATAGTCATGGAACCCATCTACCTTTTTTGGAGTATATATTTTGGACAATTCAGATATCTCTGCATACATAGGGTTTTGTATCCCTGAAGACCTCAAGGCTAAAGTTGATCGATTGATTAAAAATTTGCGCGATAAAGTCACTGCACACCAAGGTGCATTATATGGTGAAGTTGTGCTTGGCTTAGTCGATGAATCTATGGATACTTTTTTTCTGCGGCCTATAGGTGAGGTTGGTATTAGCAGTGTGGGCTCCAGAGTTGTGGTCACTGGGGTTAAAAGTGTGAAAAAAGCTGTGTCTATGTTAGTGAATACTTTGTCAAAAAAACTCACTAATGAAGAAATGAAACCGCTTGCTGAATACCTATACGAGGTGATTTATGTATCTAAAACATCACCAGATGATTTAGGCCAAGCTTATATGGCCTCGCCAATTAATACGACTTTAGATAACGAGCTGCTCTCGATTATTAAAGATATCGAATCCGGTGAAACTGGCACAGCTATTGAAGAACGCTTAGTTGCGGCAATGCTTGAAGTAAGTGAAGTCTCATTAACATTATTTTTTGCCAAACCATTGGCCATGATCAAACTTGGTATGATCATGCGTAAAACCAGCCAGGTTGCCTATGATGGCACTCGCGCGGCTATTCGTGGTGTGATTAAAAAAGTCTTTAAAGGCATGAGCGAGCCGCAGTTGCGGGGTGTTGCCCAGTATATTCGTTCTGTACGCTTTCCGAAAACCATGTTTATCGCAGCAGAAGCTGCTTAAGATGTTTATCGCAGCAGAAGCTGCTTAGCATATTGCACCACAAAGAGCTTAATAACTTCACAAAAAATGCCAGCTTAGCCGGATATGCTAATGAATTAGGTTTTTGTACCACAAAATGTAAATTCTTCTGGACTGTCAGGGGCATCATGCCATAGAATATTCTCCCCAGAAGAGCAAATTATTGAACTTTGTGGGAGGCACGCCTTGATGGAATCAGCGATACTAGCATTGGAAGATGGTAGCATTTTCAAAGGGGTTTCAATTGGCGCATCAGGCGCCACTGTGGGCGAAGTTGTATTCAACACCTCAATGACCGGGTATCAAGAAATTCTTTCTGACCCGTCTTACGCCGAACAAATTATCACACTCACTTATCCTCATATTGGTAACACCGGGACCAATGACGAAGACATGGAAGCTAAGCTATGCCATGCCAAGGGTCTAGTGATTAAAGAGCCGCCACTGCTCATGAGCAGCTGGCGCAGCCAATCAACCCTGACTGACTTTCTTGTTGCGCATAATATTGTGGCTATTGCCGATATTGACACGCGTAAATTAACCCGTCTGCTCCGTGAAAAAGGCAGTCTTGCAGGTTGCATCATAGTTGGTGAAGCCTCTGCAGAAACTGCAAGCGCGCAAGCACAAGCTTTTCCCGGGCTTAAAGGTATGGATTTAGCTAAACAAGTATCAACCAAAGAGCCTTATCTGTGGAATCAGGGCAGCTGGTCACTTGAAAATGGCTATCAAACTGTGCAAAACCCAAGGTTTAAAGTTGTTGCATACGACTTTGGCGCCAAGCTCAATATACTGCGGTTATTGGCCGATGAAGGTTGTGAAGTGCATGTTGTGCCAGCGCAAACTCCGGCAGAAGAAGTTTTAGCCATGAATCCAGATGGTATCTTTTTATCCAATGGCCCAGGCGACCCAGAGCCCTGTGATTACGCCATTGCCGCCACCAAAACCTTTTTAGATAAAAAGATACCAGTGTTTGGCATTTGTCTTGGTCATCAGTTGCTGGCGCTCGCCTGCGGTGCTAAAACTCACAAGATGATTAACGGTCATCATGGCGCTAACCATCCGGTACAAGATTTAAACAGCGGTCGAGTAGTTATTACTTCGCAAAACCATGGCTTTTGTGTTGATAAGGACTCATTGCCCGAGTTTATGCAAGTCACACACACGTCATTATTTGATCAAACAATTCAAGGGGTGCGCCATAAGACTAAACCAGCTTTTAGTTTTCAAGGCCACCCTGAAGCCAGTCCAGGGCCGCAAGATATCGGCTACTTATTTAAAGAATTTGCCAAAATGATGGGAGCTTAAATCATGCCAAAGCGTAGTGATATTAAAACTATTCTCATTTTAGGTGCAGGGCCTATAGTGATAGGCCAAGCCTGTGAGTTTGATTATTCAGGTGCACAAGCCTGCAAAGCCTTACGCGAAGAGGGTTTTAAAGTTGTTTTAGTAAACTCTAACCCAGCCACAATAATGACTGACCCATCCATGGCTGATGTCACTTATATCGAGCCGGTCGAGTGGCAAACTGTAGCAAAAATCATTAAGCGCGAAAAACCTTGTGCTTTATTGCCTACTATGGGCGGTCAGACCGCGTTAAATACTGCCCTTGATTTAGTCAAGCACGGCGTTTTAAAACAATACAATGTCGAACTCATAGGCGCTCAGCAAGAAGCTATTGATAAAGCCGAAGACCGACAAAAATTCGAACATGCCATGAAAAAAATTGGCCTAGATACGCCAAGATCAGGTTTTGCTCATTCTATGGTTGAAGCTTTAGAGGTGCAAAAACAATTTGGCTTCCCATGTATTATTCGCCCATCATTTACCATGGGCGGCAGTGGCGGCGGTATTGCTTACAATATTGAAGAATTTAAAGAAATTTGTCTGCGTGGTTTAGACCTTTCGCCAACCAATGAATTACTTATCGATGAGTCTTTGTTGGGCTGGAAAGAATTTGAAATGGAAGTTGTGCGAGATGCCAATGACAACTGCATTATTGTCTGCGCCATAGAAAACCTAGACCCTATGGGGGTGCATACCGGTGACTCTATTACAGTAGCCCCGGCGCAAACCTTGACTGATAAAGAATATCAAATCATGCGCAATGCATCTCTCGCTGTACTCAGAGAAATCGGCGTGGAAACCGGCGGCTCTAATGTTCAATTTGGTATGTGTCCTGATACAGGCCGTATGGTAGTTATAGAAATGAACCCAAGAGTGAGCCGCTCTTCAGCTTTAGCCTCTAAAGCAACAGGTTTTCCTATTGCTAGAATTGCGGCTAAATTAGCAGTAGGCTTTACTCTAGATGAGCTTGATAATGAAATTACAGGCGGCGCCACGCCTGCAAGTTTTGAGCCGAGTATTGATTATGTAGTCACTAAAATACCGCGATTCAATTTTGAGAAATTTGCTAAAGCAGACAACACTTTGACCACCCAAATGAAATCTGTGGGTGAGGTTATGGCAATCGGTAGAAACTTCCAAGAGTCGTTCCAAAAAGCTTTGCGCGGCTTGGAAGATGGTGCCGATGGTATGATGAGTGTTATTGCGAGCTCGGTGAATACAACCAATTTATTAGCTGAGCTCCAAATTCCCAAGCCTGAAAGAATTTTCAAAATAGGCGATGCTTTTAGACGCCAATGCAGCATTGAACAAGTCTATAAAAATACGGGAATTGACCCCTGGTTTCTCGCTTATATTGAAAACTTAATTCAAGAAGAGCAAGCTTTAGTTGGAGCCCACCTAGATGATCTCAGCAAAGATCAGTTATTTAGATTAAAGCGTAAAGGCTTTTCAGATTCGTTTTTGGCGAGAACTTTAAAGACCACAGAAACGCAATTTCGTAATAAAAGACACGAGTTAAAATTACACCCAGTTTATAAGCGGGTAGACACCTGCGCTGCAGAGTTTGCGACCGATACGGCTTACATGTACTCAACTTACGATGAAGAGTGTGAGTCAAACCCCACTACAAACCAAAAAATTATGGTTTTAGGTGGCGGCCCAAATCGTATTGGCCAGGGTATAGAATTTGATTATTGCTGCGTGCATGCGGCTTTAGCCATGCGGGCTGACGGCTATGAAACCATTATGGTCAACTGTAACCCTGAAACTGTATCAACCGATTACGATACATCTGATCGATTATATTTTGAGCCAGTCACACTTGAAGATGTGCTTGAAATTGTTGCCAAAGAACAGCCTAAAGGGGTTATTGTTCAGTTTGGTGGGCAGACACCACTTAAACTCGCCAATGAATTACACAATCTTGGGGTGCCAATTATTGGTACTAGCTCCGATGCCATTGATCGAGCAGAAGATAGAGAACGCTTTCAAGCTTTATTAAATACATTACATTTAAAGCAGCCACCGAATGCTATTGTGCGCAGTGATGCTGAAGCATTGATCAAAGCACAAACTATTGGCTATCCAATTGTTGTGCGACCATCTTATGTGCTCGGTGGCCGAGCCATGGAAATTGTGCATAACGATGCAGAACTTAAACACTATATGCAAACCGCGGTGGTAGTTTCTGGCGATAGCCCAGTCCTGTTAGATCGATTTTTAGAGTCGGCTAAAGAGCTTGATGTGGATGCAGTTGCCGATGGCACTGATGTGGTTATTGGTGGGCTTATGCAACATATTGAGCAAGCAGGGGTTCACTCTGGAGATTCTGCCTGCTCAATCCCACCTTATGATTTATCTGCAGAAATTATGCAAGAACTTCGTGTGCAAACCAAACAAATGGCTTTAGAGCTTGGTGTGGTTGGCTTAATGAATGTACAATTTGCTGTGCAAGGCGAGCAAATATTTGTCTTAGAAGTCAACCCAAGAGCTTCAAGAACCGTGCCTTTTGTATCAAAAGCCATCGGCCGCTCTATTGCGCAAATTGCCGCACGTTGTATGGCTGGTACTTCGCTTGTAGAGCAGGGGTTTACGCAAGAAATACAGCCCAAACTATTTTGTGTTAAAGAAGCAGTCTTTCCATTTAATAAATTTCCTGGTGTTGATCCTATTTTAACTCCAGAAATGAAATCTACTGGCGAGGTTATGGGCGTTGCAGATAATTTCCCTGAAGCATACTATAAAGCAGTATTAGGTGCTGGTGATAAACCACCGCTATCTGGTCGTGCATTTGTTAGTGTGAAAGATGCCGACAAACAAGGCATAATTGCGGTGGTGGCCCGGTTGATTGAGTGTGGCTTTGATGTAGTTGCAACGAAGGGGACTTTTACTTACTTGCAAAATCAGGGGATTCAAGTGAGTTTAATCCGTAAAATGAAAGAAGGCCGACCACATATAGGCGATGCCTTGAAAAATGGTGAGATAAGCCTCATTATAAACACTACGGAAGGTTCGCAAGCAATCGCTGACTCTTACGAAATTCGGGGTACTGCGTTGGTCAATAAGGTGTGTTACACAACCACACTGGCAGGGGCTGATGCATTAACTCGGTCAATTCAAAGAGCATTACAAGACTCAGAAATAAGCGTGATTCGCCTGCAAGGCGAGCTTCACGCTTAAATTGCTTAAGACGTATTAACTCGCCTCCTCGTAAACTTACGACAAAGCCGCGAAGTGTTTCGCGGCTTTTTTCTGTTAACTATACAGCTTTCTGTTAAGTATATAACTTTCTGTTAAGTATATAATTTAATTAATCACTTAATTAAATATTCAATTATTACCTATTTTTAGCGAGGTCAATCCAATGACGGTGACAAGATTTCCTATGACAGTTGCAGGCGAAAAAAAATTAAGAGCCGAATTAACCAGGCTTAAAAGTGTCGATCGCCCGAGAATTATTGCAGCAATTGCTGAAGCTCGAGCTCACGGTGACCTGAAAGAAAATGCTGAATATCATGCAGCGCGTGAGCAGCAGGGTTTTGCCGAAGGTCGCATTCAAGAAGTTGAAGCCAAACTCTCAATGGCACAAATAATTGACGTGGCCAAAATTAAAAACACCGGTAAAGTGATTTTTGGTACAACTGTCACAGTGCTCAATTGTGAAACTGATGAATCTACTACCTATAAAATTGTTGGTGAAGACGAGGCAAATATAAAGCAAATGAAAATATCTGTGGGTTCACCCATTGCTCGAGGGTTTATCGGCAAGGAAATCGGTGATATTGCCAAAGTGCAAACACCTAAAGGTTTAGTGGAATTCGAGATTGAAGATGTTCAGCATATTGTTGAAGACAATGCCTGATTCTGCATCTAGCTGTGAACCTCATTGTAAACCTAGTGACTTTTGGCAATACCCTCGGCCATTAGTTGAAGGGCGTTTAGTCAAGCGTTATAAACGCTTTTTTGCAGATGTGGTTAGTGACTCTGGCCAAGAGCTCACTTTACATTGCCCTAATACTGGCTCAATGCGTGAGCTACTGGCAGAGGGTGCTAGGGTTCGTTATTTATTAGCAAGCCCGGCAGAATTAAAAAAAAGGAAAACTCCCGGCACTTTAGAGCAAATCAAGACTACTGCTGGCCACTGGGTTGGGGTGAATACTCACAGAGCAAACCATATTGTTGGGCATTATTTGCATGAGCTCATTAAGCATCAAAGTATTGAAACTGTTTTTACGATAAATAATCCAATTATTACATCTGAAGTTAGCTTACATTCTGAAGTTAGCTTAAAGAAACTGCTTGGCGTTGACCAAGAGGCTGTAAAGTCTCGGATTGATTTTATGCTCAAATCAGCAGATACAATAATACTTATTGAAGTTAAAAGCGTAACCTACCTCAACCCGGTTGATCAACAAGGCTATTTTCCAGATGCGGTTTCTGCCCGAGCCTCGCGTCAAATTGAAGAGCTGCTGTTGGCGCAACTTAAGCCAGAGATACAAGTTGTGGTGCTGTATTTAATTCAGCATGAAGGTATTACGACGGTCCAAGCTTGTGAAACAATCGACCCGCAATATGCCTATTGGTGTGGTGAGGCGAAATCAAAGGGCGTTCAATTTAAGCAGCTGCACACCTCATATACTGCCAATAACGTTAGCGTATATCGCGATCTCCTATAAAGCGCACAAAAGCTAAAATTTGAGCCACAGCTAAATATAAATGTTCCGGTATATTTTGATTATTGTGTAAATTTGCCAGCTCTTCCATTAACATTGGGTTTTCAAAAATTGGCACTTTGGCATGCACAGCAATATTTAAAATATGCGTTGCATCAAGCCCTTGACCTAATGCAGAAATAAACGGAATAGAATCTTCGCCATCCCATTCAATAGCTGCCACTTGGCTTGGCTTGGCAGTGTGTGTTTTGCTATACGAATCATCATTATGCTGCATTTATTAGACCTCAATATGAATTAAATAAGCATTGTGCTCATCTGGCGGCGAAGTTGGCCGGCCTTTATGCCATTGAATTTGATCAACACTGAGGCCGCTGCGCTGGAGATGATCTAACAAAGTGTCTTGATGCTGTTGCAGTGCTTGCAAGGTTGCGCTCTGATCTGATTGAAACGCAGCAATACAATGAGCAGAATAAAACCCTTCATTAAAGATTAACTGGCTGCGTATAAAACCCAATGCATCGCATTCAAAATCAAGAGTAATGACTTGTTGCGAGTTTTCCTCAAGTGTATGGTTTGATCTATTCTGATCTATTGTAATATCCACCCAGGTGCTTTGTTGATGTATTTCTAAAGGTAATCCAAATACAATTGGCCGACTAGTTTGCTCAAAGGGATCTGTTTGTGGTGCTAACTCGCTTGCAAGCTTTGCAATAGCAGTTTTAAGCACAAGTGCGTTGAGTAAATCACTAGACTTTACCGAGCTATTGCTATCATGGTCGTACTTTTGCATTAGTACTACTAACTTTTGTACAATTTCCTCCGGTGATAGACTATGTCCAGCTTTTGTATCGGTATATTGGCTTAAAACTTGAGTGATAAGTTGAGCTTCAGTATATTCGGGCCATACTTGGGTTAGTTGATGATGTAGCTGCGTAATTGCTAATGTATTAGGTTGAGGCAAAGTCATATGCTGGAAAATATTTATTGCTGGCATGGCAGCAGGTATTTTTAAAAATATATTTTGTGACTTTACCCACGATTGAATACTCGTCACTTGGTTTTTAATGGTCTCGTCAGTTGCGGCTTTGCTGGTAGTGGAGCTTGGATTATGCTGATTATTATCTGTAAGGTTATTATTTGAGCTGTAGGCCCTGGTGTTCTTGTGAGTAAGCGGCTGATTTAATGTTGGTGCAGTCTCGAGCCATTGGCTTACTCTATCTGTAATAAATGCTACCAAATTTTTTTGCGTAATTTGCGGTAATTGTTCAAGCCATGTGGGCAGTCTTAATGGGTTATCCGCAATCCAGGCCATAGGCGGCGTCGCTTGAAACGACTTGTTTAGACTCAAGGTTACAGATGCTTTTAATTGATTCATCTCTGCCTTGGTTGCTGGCAATAGTTGGTCTATTGCCGTGGGTGCAGTATCATTTTGTAAGCTTTGTGTCATTGGAAAAAATAAACCAGCTCCGGCTTGTAAAGCTGGTTGTTGTAATTGTTTTATAAGTCCATCTGCCGCGCGCGCTGATTGAATTTCAGCAGTTGATACCATTTGCAAACTTTGACTTGAAATTTTTAATGGCAGTAGCGGTTGATTAGAGCCAGCCTCCGGCAAGACTATGGACGCCAGGGCTTTAAAACTTTGGCCCGGCAAAACTTGATCTTTGGTATAAAATTGCAGCTGTTGGCCCGAGGTATTGTCTTGTAGAGCTTCTGGGTTAATATATGGCATTAAACTTTTTTCCAGAGTCAGCGCCAAAGTGACTTTATACAGCTGGTCTGAGTCTAAGTTGTTTATGGGTTGTGTGGGAGTAGCTAAAGCTTCTAGGGTATTAGCAGTGACAGTATTGGTAGCAACAGTATTGGCAGCAACGAGTTCACTGCCAATAGCTGTCAGGCGCACAGCTATTGGCTCACTACCAGATTTATTGAGGTTGACCGCTTCTACGGCTTCACTAGTATTCAGCTGAATGCTTGGCTTCAATGATATGCTAGAAGTTAAAATGTTTGGGTCTATAATCGTCAAGCAAAACTCCTAAATATTAATAATATAGAGCTGAGTACAATATCCCAACACCTTTTAAATCGAGTTACTCTTTATATATGTTAGTTCTGCAGAAATATTTTGTCTTGCGAGAGGAAAAACCGCTATTTCAGCCTTTGGATTGCCACTTCAAAGCAGGCGATCTTTGGTTATTGCAAGGGGATAACGGCCAGGGGAAAACCACTCTACTGAGAAGTGTCCAAGGGATATATCAAGAATTTTCAGGCACATATACATGGAATGATAGTATCAAGCCCATTTTTATTGGCCATGCCAATGGCGTTCATCCGGCACTAACTGTGCTGGAAAATGCCCAAATAATATGTGCAACTTTAGGCTTAAGTACTTCTCAAGCTGCGCTTTTACAATGTATGGATATTTTAAGTATTGGGCTTTATGACCAAACGCCAGCAAATCGGCTCAGTGCTGGGCAGTATCGCAAGGTAGGTTTAATACCACTTGTGCATCCCGAAGCTCGGGGGCGGCCTTGGTTGATCGATGAGCCTTTTAACGCTTTAGATATTAATACCTGCCATTTTATTGAACAACTCTGCTTAGCGCATCTTAAGCGCCAACAATTAATCCTTATGACCTCTCATCAAACAGTTTTATCACCCGAGCTTATGGCTCTGGCACAGTATATACGTCTAGTATCTCCAATCAGTCCTACAGATACTTCTTGCGATTCAAATAACAAGTTAACTGTGAATGAGCATAATTTAATATGATAGAGTCAGACTGGCAATTAGCCTTGCGACGAGAGGTTTTATTAGTCCGACGCCAAATGGGCAGTTGGATTAATGGCGTGTGCTTTTTTGTACTTATTGGTTTTGTCTACCAACTCTTATTGGGCTCTGGACTTGAGTTATCCAGCCAATTAAGTATAAGTCTTATTTGGGTGCTGGCGTTAATGTCGATTATGTTAGTAGCAGAGCATTGGATTAAACCAGACATAACGAGCGGCTATTATGACAGCTGGCTCGGCCAGGGTCGTTCGCTGCATGTGCTTATGGTGGTCAAAATGTTAATTCAATGGTTGGTCAATGGTGGTATTTTAGCGCTAATCGTTCCATTATTAGCATTCCAATTAGGTTTAGAAGTGCGGTTAGTGCCTTGGCTTATGCTGTCGATTTTTTTAGGCAGTTTAGCCTGTATGTGCTTTTGTGGGTTTGGCGCGGTAATTACTGCAGGTCAATCACAAAGTGGCGTGCTTTTATCAATTGTGGTGGTGCCTTTAAATTTACCGCCTTTAATCTTTGGTATTGGTTTAGTTATCGCGCAAGCTGAAGACTTTAATCATGTGCCAATTCTGGCGGTATTAATCGCTATTTCGCTGTTAGCTATAGCCTTGCTGCCTTTTGCAATGTCGTTTGGCGCCAAAATTGTTAATGAATAGCTTAAATCGATCAACTTAAGCTGTAAGCACTTTTAAATCAGTGCAAATAACTGCACAAAAAGTCTCTGGAGTTTTTCACTATGTGGCACAATTTTAAGCGTTGGTTTTACCAAATGGGTACACCTGTATATTTTTTTAAAAAATCCAGGTTATGGATTATCTGGTCTGGTGTACTCGGCGCTATTTTAATGCTTGTTGGTGTTATTTGGGGGCTTGGGTTTGCCCCGGCAGACTATCAACAAGGCAATAGTTTTCGCATAATATATATTCATGTACCGGCGGCAAGTTTAGCTATGTCAGCATATGTTTTACTGGCTATATGGGGCGTTATTTTTTTAGTCTGGCGCATTAAAATGGTAGATGTTCTCGCCGAGGCAACCATTCCAGCTGGTGCTGTATTGACTTTAATTGCTCTGGTTACAGGCTCTATATGGGGTATTCCAACCTGGGGGACGGCCTGGGCAGCTGATGCGCGAATTTTATCTATGGCTTTTTTATTATTTTTATATATAGGTATTTATTTATTGCGCTCCCAGGTCAGGCCATTTTCAAAAGCGCAGCGGCTGGCAAGTTTACTCGCCATGATTGGGGTTATTAATATTCCGATTATAAAATATTCAGTTGAATGGGTATCAACTTTACATCAAGGCGCAACTTTTAGTTTGTCAGAAAAACCAAAAATGCCGCCATCTATGTATTTACCGTTAATATTTTGTATTTTAGGTTCATATTGCTTATTGTTCTCCTGGATTTTAAAGCAAGCCCAGCGGCTCGCGTTACAACGAGAAGTTGGTAAGCAATGGGTTAATGAGTGGTTGCAACAGCATTAAATAATATTACTACCAGCTTCCGGGGTTGGGGCGTTTTGAGCTTGTTTTTTAATTGCATCGTGATCACTTTTTAAGTCATCGATAGCTGAATTACTCACTCGAGTCACTGAATCCTTAGTCTGGTTTGGTTGATAGCTCGATTGGTGGCTAGGTTTAAGGGTGGATTGATTATCGGCGGCGATCGAGCTTTCAAGTTGAATACCTTCTGGGAAAATAACCTCTCTGGCATCATCAGGCATGCTAATAGAATGCTCAGTAAATTTTTGCACCATAAGTTTCATGCACAATGAAGATACTTTAATTAAGGCGAACTCTTGTGAGTTGATCCAAAAATAAAAAATTAAATTGATTGTGGATGAGCCTAAAGAATCAACCAATACTTGAGGTTCGGGTTCACCTAAAATTGCAGGATGATCAAGCATTAGTTGTAAACCAAGCTTTTGTGCCATATCAATATCTACGTCGTAGCCAATACCCAGGACAAAGCTGCCTCGCATACGCGGGTTTGCAGTAAAATTATGAATAATATTTTTGTAAATAGTAGAGTTTGGGATTTGAATATGATTACCATCTAAATCAACTAGAGTGGTGCCCCTGGCAGTTACTTTTTGAACTACTCCGGTATGGCCTTGAATTTGAATAATATCATTTAATTTAAATGGCCTTTGTGCGCTAATGAGTAAGCTTGAAATAAAATTCTCAGCAATATCTTTAAAAGCAAAACCAAGCACTAAACCTACAACACCTGTACCACTTATAATAGCTACAGCTATTTGAGTTAACCCAGCAATTCTTAAGAAAAAATATAAGCCAATTAAAATAATAAAGAGTGCAATAAATCTGCGAATAACTATTTGCACCAGTCGACTGTCGCTAATAAATGAAATCGGTTTAATCAACCAACGTGAAAGTGGTTTTGATACCATAAAGAACAAGATAAAAATAAAAGCGCCAATAATTAATAGTGGCATGACTTTAATTGAAGCAGACCATAAACTTACAAGTTCTTGTTTAAATGGGTCAATACTTAAAAAGTCGATTGGTTGAGCTTCAACATTATCTATAACTCCAATAACTCCATTGATATTTTTAGCAACATCGCTTGCCCAGGAGACATACTGATTCGATCGCGCAGTGGCGTTAATTTCAACTAAGCCTTCGCGAACTTCAATGCTGATGTTGGTAAATTTACCTGAGCGTTGTAAAATTTTGTAGAGTCGCTGTTGAATGAGCTGATCATTATTACGTTGATCAATATCTATGACACGTTCAACCTTTTCAATAGAATCTTGGTCGGATAATAAACTTGTCGATGGCTCTGCCAAAAGAGATTGTGAAATGAAAAAGCTAGCGGTAATGCAAAGTAATACAATAATTACTTTAAATTTACTTCTATAAAGTGGGTTTAAACTACAGAGCTGCATAACAAATCCTTTGTTAAGTTAAGTTGAAATTATTTAAGCCAAGCGGGAATCGATGGCTAAGTGCCCATGGTTTTTAAATTTATAACTAAGGTCATTTAGAGTTTTCGAAGCGAGTTTTGCCGAGATATACTTTTAATTTCAATGGCTTTCTTGACTTGATTGTCTCGGACTTGTAGCTCGAGCTCAGTGGAGGGGGTCTCTAGAGTAGAACGTGACTTTGCTCTTAACCGAATTAAACTCATGGAATGCTTTTGCAAGTTATCTTGTTTTTTTCTGAAATCCTGAATACGACTGTCTAATGCATCAATGCTTTCATTGAGTCCAGAGTTTTTTGCAGAAAGTTCATTAATAATTTCATTCTTTTGATCTTTTAAATGATGAAAATTTTTGACATCGTCTGTCAGTAAATGATCAATGGATTGTTTATCATGAGTAGCATGCTGCTTTGTTTGGTTCTTTAACTCTTGAGAGTCTGGATTTTTTGAATAATAAAATGCTTTAACATCATCAGTTAATAAGTCATCAATGACTAGATCATTCGATAATAGGTGATCGGGTGTTAAGGAATCAATGGTCTGCTTGCTTGGCTGAGCATTTAATTGTCCATCCTGCTCAGGGTAATCAATATTAAAATCATCGATTCTGGCATTATCAATTTCACCCAATAAGCTCTTAATTAAATCATTATTTTGAGCTACTTGCGCTTTAATTTCTCGCTTAATATTTTTTAAACTCGATATTTTGGCTTCGCAGTTGTTTAATCGTTGAACAACGATCTTGATAGCCTCATCTGGATGTAAAGGTTGCTTGGTTGCAAAATCTTGTTTAGCTTTAGGCTTTGATTGATTTGGCGATGGTGCAGGGTTTTGCACTGGTGTTGGTTGTTTCGCTTGGCTGTTATTGGGTTCAATTTCAGGCGGTTTAACTCGATGAGCATCACTGTCTTCAGATTGAAGCTGGGTGCTTAGGTCTTGGCTGTTATTGGGTTCAATTTCAGGCAGTTTAACTCGATGAGCATCACTGTCTTCAGATTGAAGCTGGGTGCTTAGGTCTTGGCTGTTATTGGGTTCAATTTCAGGCAGTTTAACTCGATGAGCATTACTATCTTCAGGTTGAAGTGGGGTGCTTAGATCTTGGTTAATATCAGATTGAATTTCAGGTAATCTGGCAGTGTTTGCCACGCTAACCATAGGCTCTACCGTTTGTTGATGCACGATTACAGGGCTTGGAGTTAAGGCTTTAGGTTCGGGCTTAATCTTAGCCAGCACATTCTTTGCAGAATCTTTGAAGCTGCCTAAAGCATTAAGAGCGGATGCTTTAATAGCTGTAGCAAACGCCCGGGTTGAACCTATAAGGTTAGCTGCCATAATCTTAAATCTCCGCACATATTGCTTAAATAGTAATAAACCTCATATACGGCATTTTGTATAAGAGGTTTATTAATTTGTACCATAAATGATGACAGATTGATACATTATTAAGCTATTTTGGAGAAAGTTACGTGAATGCTGCTATTTTTTTACTAACTCTTTGATTCATGGTTTTTAGGTAAAGTTGATTTGAGCACCCAATACCCAAGTAATCCTGAACAAATTGACCCAACAATTATTCCAAGTCTTTCATCGAAGCTTTGGACCATACCAGCCTGGTGAAAGGCTAATGAACCTATAAATAAGCTCATTGTAAAGCCGATGCCGGTTAAAGCTGCTACTCCGTAAAGGTGTCTTATAGTCATTCCGGTGGGCAGTTGTGTGAGCTTACATTTAATTGCCAGCCAACAAAAACCAAACACGCCAACTTGCTTACCAATAAACAAGCCTAATGCTATACCAATTGGTACTGGGTGTAAGACCGATTCGCGGGTCATGCCGGCAAAACTTAAACCAGAATTACAAAATGCAAATATTGGTAAAATAAAATACACCACACTCGTGTGGAGGTCATTTTCAAAATCTTTGAGCGGTGACCGATCTGAGTTGGTTTTATGTGGCGTCATAGGGATAAATAAAGCCAAGATAACGCCGCCTAGTGTGGCGTGAACGCCTGACTTAAGTAATGCGATCCACATGATAAGACCAATGAAAATATATGGTGATTTTTTGACCACACCTTTACGATTGATCAGACTTAAAGCGCCAATGCAAGCTGCAGCAATTAATAGTGAAGCCATGTCTATTTTACTCGTATAAAAAATTGCGATAATAATAATTGCGCCAATATCATCGAACACAGCTAAAGAAGTAAGAAATATTTTAAGACTTACTGGTAATCGAGAGCCAACTAAAGCAAGTACACCTAAGGCGAAGGCAATATCTGTGGCGGCTGGAATGGCCCAACCATTGATTGCGCTTGGATCTTGGTAGTTAATGGAAAGATAAATAATAGCTGGAACGACCATACCGCCTATGGCACCAATAGCGGGCATAATAATTTTACTTAACTCGGACAGCTCGCCTTCTATGCATTCTCTTTTGAGCTCAAGACCAACTATAAAAAAGAATACCGCCATAAGACCATCATTGACCCATAAAAGTAGTGGCTTAGCTATTTTAAGCCCACCTATTTGTACCACAACAGGTGTACTAATGAGCTTGTCATACAATATAGATAAAGGGCTATTAGCTATTATTATTGCTAATAAAGCTGCCATCCCTAGCAAAATGCCGCTGCCGGCGGGTCCGTGGAGAAATTTAGGTACCATTGATCACACTCATCTTACACAATAAAAAATTAATTTCGAGTTTACATTAAGAAATGATAGTACGTAAGGTTTGAATTGATCTATTAATTTGTAATTAGTTGTTTGATATTAAATGATATACTTTGAACAAATTAGTTGATTGGAGGTTTTCATGTGGTTTGATTCATTCGCAGAATTTATTCAAATGGGCAAGCATGGTCTTTACGTTTGGTCTGCCTATGGCTTTACTCTGGTCTGTATGTTTGGTTTAGTGAGTTTAAGTTCTAGGCAATTTAGGCGATGGATTAATGCGCAAAAGCATCGCTCACAACGCTTGAGCCAACAGTCATCCTATCAAGCCAAGCCCACTATAGATACTCAGCACAGGCATAATAAGGAGTTGAATAACCAATGAATGTTAAACGTCGGAAAAAATTATTGACCTTACTTGGCGTACTGAGTGTCATTGCAGTTGCTGTAGTATTGATTGGTTACGCTATAGGTGAAAACCTCGATCACTTTTATACGCCTACTCAAATAGTTGAGGGGCAAGTGAAAGACAATCAACGTATCAAAGTGGGCGGGCTTGTTAAAAAAGGTTCGGTCAAGCAATCGAATACTAGTTTATCGGTAAGCTTTGATGTTACCGATAATAATTCTACGGTACGAGTAACCTATGATGGCATATTGCCTGATTTGTTTCGAGAGGGGCAAGGCATTGTGGCACATGGTTTATATTTAGGCGGCAATACCTTAGGCGCCAGTAAAGTAGTCGCCAAACATGATGAAAATTATATGCCACCAGAGGCTGCACAAGCATTGATGCAAGCGGAAAAAGCCAACAAAGCAAAGCTCAAACCAGGGCCTGAGGCTGATTAATTTAATATCTATTCGCATTACAAATTTATTCAATATTTTAATAAGGAAATTATATGTCAGTGCGCACTCGAATCGCTCCGTCTCCAACCGGTGATCCACATTTAGGTACGGCTTACATAGCTCTTTTTAATAAAGTTTTTGCTATGCAGCATGGCGGCGAGTTTATTTTAAGAATTGAAGATACCGACCAAGTGAGAAGCAGTCAGATTTCTGAGCAAAGAATCTTAGACTCTTTGGCTTGGCTTGGCTTGAATTGGTCAGAAGGGCCAGATGTAGGCGGCCAATATGGCCCCTACCGCCAAAGCGAAAGAAGCCATATTTATAAACATCATTTGAATTATTTATTAGAAGCGGGTCATGTCTTTTATTGTTTTTGTACGCCCAATCGACTAGCCGAGCTAAGAGAAACCCAAAAAAATAATGACGAAACCACAGGCTATGATGGCCATTGTTGTAAGCTTACTTCAGCTGATTGTGAGCAAAAGATTGCTGATGGTATTGATTATGTGGTGCGTATGCAAGTTCCGCGAGAGGGTAGTTGCAAGGTCACTGATTTATTTCGTGGCGAAATAAAATTCGAGTGGTCGCAAATAGATATGCAAGTGCTGATGAAGGCTGATGGCTTACCAACTTACCATCTGGCCAATGTAATTGATGATCACCTCATGGGGATTACTCATGTCTTTCGCGGCGAAGAATGGCTTAATTCTGCGCCTAAACACCAATTATTATATAAGTACTTTGGTTGGAATATGCCTCAACTTGGGCATATGCCTTTGATGCGTAATCCTGACAAAAGTAAGCTCAGTAAACGTAAAAACCCAACTTGCATTAGCTTTTATGAGCGTATGGGCTTTTTACCAGAAGCAATGGTTAACTATTTGGGGCGAATGGGTTGGTCGATGCCTGATGAGCGGGAAAAGTTTACCCTAGACGAAATGGTGGAAAACTTTACCTTGCAAAGGATTTCATTGGGTGGCCCAGTGTTTGATATAGAAAAACTGCGCTGGCTTAATTCAATGTGGATACGTGAATCTCTCACTTTAGAGTCTTTAGCTCAAAGAGTGCAAGATTGGGCGTTAAATGCTGACTACATGCTGCCTCTTTTAGAAGATTCCAAGCAGCGCATTGAAGTTTTGTCCGATTTAGCGCCTCTATTGGAGTTTTACTTTTCAGGTGATTTAAAACTTAAAGCTGAAGATTTTGCGCATAAGAAGCTCAGCCCTGAGCAAGCTAAAGAAGCTATGCAATTAGCCTTATGGCAATTTGAAGCTTTGCAGGATTGGCACAAGGATAATATTTTTACCATTTTTAAAGCCTTAGCAGAGCATGTGGAATTAAAGCTTAAAGAGGTTATGATCCCGTTTTTCGTGGCTATTACCGGTCACCCATCCTCAGTGCCAGTAATGGACGCTATGGTTCAGTTGGGGCCAGATATGAGCCGCTTTCGATTAAAGCAGGCTATTAACTGTCTTGGTGGTATTTCCAAAAAATCTTTGAAAAAGCTCGAAAAGTCTCAACTGCAGATTAATTAACCCAAAAAATAACAGTTAAATGATATTAATTTCAAGGTAGAGTCTTTCTATATAGACAAAAGCTATGAAACTATAGTTTTTATTTATTTTACAATCTTGTGCTCTGCCTTGATACTAAATTTAAGATCAGCTTAAAGTTGGTTTTGAATCAACCCGCCAGGGTTTATTTCAGCTTTGGCACTAATCGACAAAATGGAGAATGTATAATGGCGAATATCAACACTAAAATACCAACTTTTGAAGCCCAGGCTTATCATAATGGTGAATTCACAACAGTCAAAAGCGAAGATTTAATGGGTAAATGGAGTGTATTTGTATTTTATCCAGCAGATTTCACTTTTGTATGCCCAACTGAGCTGGGTGATCTAGCTGATCATCATGAAGAGCTGCAAAAAATGGGCGTTGAGGTATTCTCTGTATCTACAGACACTCATTTTACCCATAAAGGCTGGCATGACGCGAGCGATACAATTAAGAAAATTAAATTCCCGATGATTGGCGACCCGAACGGCAAAATCACTCGTGGTTTCGACGTTATGATAGAGGAAGACTGCCTAGCTTTAAGAGGTACTTTTGTAGTTGATCCAGACGGTATGATTAAAGTAGCTGAAATTCATGACTTAGGCATTGGCCGATCAGCCAAAGATCTGGTTCGTAAAGTAAAAGCTGCGCAATATGTACGCGATAACGACGGCCAAGTGTGTCCTGCTGCTTGGCAGCCAGGTGAGAAAACTCTTACCCCAAGCCTTGATTTAGTTGGCAAGATTTAACTCTATTGAAGCCCGCAATTGCGGGCTTTTTTAGGTAGTATTATTATAGTTATTTGTTTGAGGATATTAATATGTTAGATCAAGCGCTCAAAGACTCCTTAAGTGGGTACATGGAAAAAATAAAGACCCCTATTGAGGTTCGTTTGCAACCAGGAAGTCACGAGAAACGTGATGAGCTGTTGTCCATGCTGCAAGATCTAACATCACTCTCTGAAAAAATTTCGCTTACCGAAAACGAGTTGATCAGTACTTCATTAGCAAGTCCTGTAACTTTTGAAATTCTGTCTAACACCCAGGGCTCATTTGAGCCACGCGGCATTATTTTTTCCGGTGTTCCTGGCGGACATGAGTTTAATTCATTAATTCTGGCGCTGTTGCAAACAGGTGGGGTCGCTTTAAAATTAGACGAATCTATCCAGCAGTTAATTGCGTCCATTGACGAGCCATTACAATTTCAAACTATTGTATCGCTCAGTTGCCATGCCTGCCCTGAAGTAGTCCAAACTTTAAATCAATTTGCTTTAGTCAATGCAAATATTTCCAATGAAATGATTGATGGTGGTGTTTACCCAGAGTTTATTGAAGCGAATAATATTCAAGGTGTGCCAAGTGTGTTACTCAATGGTAAGCCATTTGCTAACGGGCAAGTAGACTCAAGCGTGTTGATTTCTAAATTAAAAGATAAAGTTAAAGTAGCTTCTACCCCTAGCCAGCAATCACCTTACGCAGATATTCAAGATATGATCGTGCTTGGTGGTGGGCCTTCTGGTGTAGCGGCGGCAATATATGCAGCTCGCAAGGGGCTCAAAGTAACCATTATTGCTGAGAAATTTGGTGGTCAAGTGAAAGATACCATGGGTATTGAAAACTTGATTTCCACAGCCTATATTACTGGGCCAGAATTGACTGTTAAATTACGCGAACATCTTGATGGTCATACACTTAACGTAAAAGAGCATTTTCAAGTTGAAGCAATTACCAGTGGTGAAACCGGTCATTGGCACCAAGAGTTACATGAAATAGCGCTCTCATCTGGTGAAAAAATTGTCGGTAAAACTTTGATCATTGCAACTGGCGCCCGCTGGCGACAACTTGGTGTGCCAGGTGAGCAAGAAAATATTGGCCAAGGTGTTGCTTATTGCCCCCATTGTGATGGTCCATTTTTCAAAGGCAAAAAAGTAGCAGTTATCGGTGGCGGTAATTCTGGCGTCGAAGCCGCATTAGATTTAGCCTCAATTGTTGAGCATGTTACCGTTTTTGAATTTATGCCTGAGTTAAAAGCCGACCAAGTGTTAGCTGATCAAATGGCCAAGAAAGCCAATATTGATGTCATAACTAATGCAGCCAGTGAAGAAGTGCTGGCTGAAAACAATAAAGTGGTGGGTTTAAAATACCAAAACCGAGAGACTCAAGTGTCTACAACATTAGAGCTTGATGGCATATTTGTGCAAATCGGTTTACTACCAAATACTGAATTTGTTAACGGCTATGTTGAAACTAATCATTTCAAAGAAATTATTATTGATGAGCGTTGTAAAACCAACAGACAAGGGGTTTATGCAAGTGGTGATGTGTCCACTGTACCTTATAAACAAATTGTCATTGCCATGGGCGAGGGTTCAAAAGCTGCGCTTTCTGCCTTTGAATATTTATTGAAGAATGATTAATTCTAAGCCATTTGACCTACAACTTGAGATAACTCTATCGGGCCTAGCTATGCCCATGATCATCCTCATGCTTATGAGACTGTGTAAGTATTCAAGCGAGCAGACAACTCTCTCTCCCACGGAGGCCGTGGGAGAGAGAGGGTTAAAGCGAAAACTTGCACAGTCTCGGGTGCGTGGGAATGAGACAATAATTTAATTTCTTAAATTATAACCTTATAAGTTGGCTTTATTGTCAAAATTAAATTAAAAAAGTAACTTAATCTATTGATTTTAAAAAAATTTTTTATGTAGCCTAATTATATTTCAACCTTCATCAAGTGATATCATTATCACTGAATTGTCAGGAGAAATATAATGCCAGTAGAACATAAACCTTATATAAACGTTTATCAACATGGTGGTGAAGATATTGTAGGATACCTTCACTTTCAAAGCGCTGAGGGTGCTCCTGAAATGATAAATCTTCAGCCAGCAAATAACCCCTTACCTATTCGGCATAATGCAGATGTTTTTGGTGACTTGAGACAACCACATATTGGAAATGTAGTTTTAATGCCAATCAACGATGGCGAAGATGCAAGAAACATAATTCTGACTGACAAAGCCGAGAAATGTATACATTTGCTCAATGAATTATGGGGTGATCGAGCTGCTGATCTTGAACGAGCGATAATAACGAAAAAAGTAAAATTAACAAGAGCGCTCAAAGATACTATTAAAAACTATAATAAAGATGATATTAATCAAATTTATAGCACACTACTAAACGTCTACACTAAAGATTCAGTTCAATTAAGAACTTTTGAAACAATCCAAGACAGCGTAATTGAAAGCCAAACAGAAGTGTTCAATGCCAATCAATGGAATTTTGATAAGTCAGTTGATATTAACTCTAAAGCACAAACTTTACTTGTGACAGAATCAGGGTCAGCATTAGCCTTAATGTCCGCTTTATTTTTAGCTTTACGTTTTTCAGAGAGTAAAGAAGTATCAGGTTCAATTGCAGCAACTGGACTGGCTGTGTGCCTCGGCCAACTTGCTAATATTTGTATGTCAGGCTATAAAATTTCTGGGTCAGATATGAATAACATTAAAAGCACTGCTAAAATCCTTGATGCTCAAAATGTTTTTCGTGAAACTTCTGTTTTTATCGAGAGAGGTGCGGTAAAAACAAGAGACATAAATTCCAACAATAATGATGAGATAGAGGCGAGCCTCAAAGATAATAAACTTAAGTTTAAAGTGAACGAGCTTTCAAGCAAAAAATGCTGGGTAACAGCCCGTATGTTCGGGTTAGGTGTCATCAACTTAGCTGTTATAGGGGTTTGGGTCTTTACATTTATAGATAAATTAGCAAGTCACGATAATAAACCTAAAACTGGCCCAGAAACAGCACAAGGTCCTAGTTCAGGGCCAGCTCCTGGCCCCTAACCCCTGTTTATTTTAAGTATGCATTACTGCTTTTACTGAAATCCCCTTAGCTTCTCTTAGATGCATTTTAGGCTGCCATTGTTGATTGAACTCATATAAAGAAGCCGCGGTAGCTGCGTAAGGTCTGCCATTAAACTGTGACTTAAAGTGCGGTGATCTTGATGACCGCCTTTGCAAAAAATGCGCCTCTTGTGGCATCACTTCTGTGCCACCATTTTTCTTCATTATACCATAGGCTCTATTTGCTAAAATAGTAGCTTGCTTTTGCTTAAGTTGTTTTGTGATGTGTTGCGCCGGTAAACAACCGCCTTGATCCCAATCTGGTCTTTGTGTGGCTGCAGCATATTTCATGTCTGCTATCTTTGTCATAGTTCGCACCTGGTCCTTTGCTGTGAGTAAACTTTTATATTCTAAAAAATACTTTTGAATAGTGCGCAGTTCCTGTTCAATAGTTGATAAAATCTCAGTGTTCGGTTCATTATATAAGGGCATGACAAGCCCCTGCTTAATTAAGGCAGAAGCGTATTTGCAATGCAGCCGCAACCAGTCTTCAGGTTGATGAGATGGCTGCTCAATCATCGATTCTAATACTAAGGCAGCTTCGCTAAAACAATGCTCTGAAAAACTTAAATGCGTCATATGATGTTTTCCCGTAAGCGAATCAAATGCTGTACGTGTTAAATCTTTACTCCAAGTTAATTGATCAACTGGCTCTAATTGCTTCACACCAGACTCCCGCTTCTCGTAGATGAAGCCTGATTGCTGCTCATAACTAGAACATCCGGTAAGCACAAGCGCGTTAGCTAATTTTTCTTGTAGCTTCATTTTTTCATTCATTGTCTCACATTGGTTAGCAAGATGAGCATACACATCGCTAGCACAAATTAAGCGCTGGCTAGCGGCGCTGTATCTTGAGTCGCAGCCAATCTTTTGATGGGCGCTACAGCCTTGTGCTTCTTGCATTAAAAGATCAGCAATAGCTTCGTCAATAGCTGCACAAGTTTTATGATTTGAAATTTGTGTTTTAAGCTTTTGCAGTGAAAAAATTCCTTGTCGGCAAATTTCAACTGATCGCACCAATAAAGCATCATGTTGTTGAGAGTGTTCATTAAAAATATCGAGGCTACCAGATCGTTTAACACCTTCATGAGCTGAAAAAAATTTATGTTCTGATTTGGGATGCACAAGATATAAACGTGCCAAGGCAATCCAAGTCTCTTTAACTTGAGCTATTGTGGTCAATTGTTGCTGGTTGACTATTGCATGAGCTTGCAATAACTTGTCGTCGAAGATCGAGTTTTGATTATGTTGACTGTAACAGTAAGCAAACCAAATAAGTACAGCCTCATAGCTGTCAGTTGCACCAAATTGAGAGTTTTTACCCAAGCGATTATCTACTTGCACCCAATCAATATTATCGGTAGTTAACTTTGGATTTCTAGTATCTAAGTAGGCCTCTAAAACTTCTTGGAGGTCAGCTTGCATTGCTTGCTGCTGTACTGGCAGCAAATCATTGCATGCCAGCCTTGTTTGTAAGCGAACTTGTTGAGGCACTGAGCGAATTGGCTCGCGTAGGGTTGATGGTAATTTCGATGCCACATCTAATGGACTTGCACCATTCGTCTGACCGGAAGATTCAGTTTGCAGTTTTTGATATTGCGGTCGTAAATAAGGCTGTGTCAGGGAAGGCATCATTTGCAAATTCCTCTTGGTTATTGTTTAATTGATTAAAATGCCTTGGCGCATGTTTAAGCAATATTTATTAAATTCTGGTACGAGCTAAAGCCAATACATTCATTCATCCGACTCTTGATGGAAATCCAACGCCGTGAAGGCGATCTAATCTTTAAACTGAATAACAAAGCTGGCCAACCCAACCATGTGCTCGTGCTTTTAGAGCTTCAATCAAGCTCAGATCACTGGATGGCAGTCCACAGCAGACAACTCACGTTCCCGCGGAGAGAGACTGTGTAAGTATTCGTTTTAGTCCTCTCGTTCCCACGCTCCTGCGTGGGAGTGCATACCGAATAACCAGTTAGAACAATCGTTTTGGACAATTAACAACCTGTTGGCCTGAATTGCTCGCTTAGCAACCGATTTTTCTTAATTCACACGCGGTATGCATTCCCACCCAGGAGCGTGGGAACGAGAATTGTCTGTCGTGGTCTGCTCGCTTGAATACTTACACAGTCTCAGACCGTGGGAACGTGAGGGCTAAAGCGAAAACTTACACAGTCTCTTATGTTCCAAATAAGCATTGTTTTCCTGAAAATATCCTAATATTGAAATGGCTCACACTTGAGTGCCATCGAATCAATTAGAATGGTATTATTCACCTTGTAACAATCAATGTCTTGGAAAACAATGAATATTAATGAATCTGATAACTTAGAATTAACTCAACTAGAAAATAGCGTTTTACCAGGAAGCTCTTTAGAAGAGGCGAGCCAGCTCTATACAGAGGCGCAAAAGCAACTCAAAGCTGTGTTTGGCTATGATCAATTTAGGTCTCCCCAAGACCAAGTGATCCAAACAGTTTTTAGCGGACGGCATGCTTTTGTTTTAATGCCTACCGGTGGCGGTAAGTCAATTTGCTACCAGCTGCCTGCTTTGGTTTTACCTGGGCTAACACTGGTTGTCTCGCCGCTTATAGCTTTAATGCAAGATCAAGTGGCTGCACTTAAAGCCAATGGTGTTAAAGCCGGTGGTATTCATTCAGGGATAACTCAAAAAGACAAACGTGAAATATTTAAACAACTGACTAGAAACGAACTTGATCTACTCTATGTCTCTCCAGAACGCCTGGCGCTTGATTCCATGCGCAGTTTTTTGCAGACGATTAATATTTCATTAGTCGCTTTTGATGAAGCTCATTGTGTTTCGCAGTGGGGGCATGATTTTCGGCCAGACTACCAAGAACTTGCAACATTTGTTGATGAGTTTGCCAGTATTCCAAGAATTGCTTTAACAGCAACCGCCAACGAGTTGACCCGCGATGACTTACTAAGCACTCTACGCATGGATGATGCTCAACGATTCTTAGGTAACTTTGACCGCCCGAATATATTCTATCAAGTGGAAGAAGCTCAAGGGGCAGAAAAACAACGTTTGCTCGAATTTATTCATGCCAATCTTAATGGGGCGTCGGGTATCGTCTACTGTGGTACCAAGAAAAAGGTTGACCAATTAACCGAATGGCTGGTGGAGCAGGGGGTAAATGCAATACAATATCATGCCGGCATGGGGCGTCTGCAGCGAGATCAAAATCTTGATACATTTTTACAAGCGTCCAATATTGTGGCTGTAGCCACTGTGGCCTTTGGTATGGGGATTGATAAAGCAGATGTGCGGTTTGTTGCCCATATGAATTTACCTAAAAATTTGGAAGCTTATTATCAAGAAACTGGCCGAGCTGGCCGAGATGGGCTTGCAAGTAAAGCTTGGATGTCATATTCACTAGCCGATATGATACAGCTTAGGCACTGGTTAAATGAATCAACCGCCCCTGAAGCTATCCAAAAAGTTGAAGCACAAAAACTCAATGCAATGCTTGCATTTGCAGAAACCAGTCAATGCCGTCGACAAATACTGTTGCAATACTTTGGCCAACATTTGGCAGACCCGTGTGGCCATTGCGATAATTGCCTGAATCCACCAGAAAATATTGATGTCACAGAAGCGGCCAGAATGGCTTTGTCTACTGTATATAGGTCTGGTCAAAAATTTGGTGCAGGTCATAATATTGATATTTTACGTGGTGCTGATACAGATAAAGTGCGGCGCTTTCGTCACAAAGAAATATCCACTTATGGTTTAGGCAAAGCCACCACCGAGAAGCAATGGCGTAGAATTTTTCAACAATTAATTTTATCTGGCTGTTTAGATGTAAACGCCCAAAAATATAATGCATTATTTTTAAAAGAAGCTGCGCGGCCATTATTAAAAGGTAAAACCCAGCTTAGTTTACGTAAACCACGGCAAAACAACAGTAAGTCGAGTGATAACCCATCTATTGATCACGGGTTTAACACTAAAGACCAAGCTCAATTTTTATTGCTAAAAAAATTACGAACTGCCTTAGCTCAAACAGAATCAATCGCTGCAAGTCAATTATTTTCCGATGTAACGCTTATACAAACCATTAAAAAATGGCCGCAAACAATTGCTGATTTCTCGCAAGTTGAAGGCTTTGGTCAAGAGAAGTCGCAAAGATTTGGCGCTCTATTTATAGCTTTTTTAAATTTATTAGCAACCTTACCAGATGCAGTGTTGATCGAAAGTTTTTCAGTGTCTATGTGGTATAGCTTATATCTCTACCAACAGTTATTTGATTTGAATGAGGTGCTCACCAAGCGCAAGCTTACCCAAAATACTATTGAATCACATCTTATACAAGCTGCTCAAAAGCAGTGGCTTCGCTACGAAGACTTACCATTCTCACTCTCTGAATCGGCCATGAATGAGTTAACAGAGGTTATTACTCAATTAGGTGATGGTAATGAGATTCTAAGAAAGGTGTATAAGGCCTGTGATGAAAGATATACCTACGGTGAAATCCGTTTTGTGCAAAGCTTAATTGCCAGTGGACACACACTTAACTACGAACAATCTATGGAGATGCAATGCGAAACCTAATGAAAACTTTAAGTGTATTTTTTATATTATTAATAAGCCAACTAGCTAGTCAAGCAGTAGTTGCTAAAATGCCGGCTTACCCAGGTATTGGTGAACAATTTTCATTTGAATCTACTCATTCTCAAGTAACAATTAAAGCTCCGGTACCAGGGAAAGTACAGCTCATTAGTTTTGGCTTTACTCACTGCCCAGATATTTGCCCATTAATACTTAAGCGATACCAACAGTTAAATGATCAACTGGTTGATCAAGATGTTGCCTTGCCACAATTGTACTTTATTACAGTTGACCCAAAGCGTGACACGCTTGAGCGTCTAGAAAACTATATTGGACAATTTGATAAACAAATCATTGGTCTAAGACCTCAAGCAGATAAACTTGCCGCAATAGAAAAATCATTTGCCATGTCGTTGCAAAATGTGCCTAACTCGAAAAATATCGCTCACACAGATAGAGCCTATTTGTTTGATAAAAAAGGCCAGCTTCGGGGGCTATACAGTTTATCGGATGACATCGATGAAATTATATCAGCCGTCAAAGAGCTTAATTAATTGTCTAAGCCCCAATTGATGTGACCTTACGGCTAGGTTGCTTGACTTTTCTCATCTGGCGCCAAAATGTATCATCCATGATCAACTTTGGCTTAATCCACATCCATGTGGATCCAGATTCATAAAGTCAAGCAACTCAAGCCGTAAGCTCTCCAATTGATAGGATCCAGTTGATAAGTGCCAGTTGATAAGTTCGAGGAGTTCATTGAACAATGCAGCAAGTTTTTGATTTTTTAAAATGCCTAACCCCAGATGATTGGTTAGATTATGCAGTGCAAAATATTGATACCCTACTTATAGACCACGCTCATTGTGAAAAAAAAGCGGCATCATCGGCTCTACAGTTAATATCCCGGTATGTAGAGCGTGCTGAATTACTCGATACAATGTCACAACTTGCTCGCGAAGAACTGTTGCACTTTGAACAAGTGCTTAGTCTCATGCGTACGCACAACATAAAATTTCAACACCTGACTGCATCAAAGTATGCTCAAAATTTAAGAATGCATATTAGAAAACCTGAGCCTTTTCATCTGTGTGATTTTTTAATAGTTGGCGCAATTATCGAAGCTCGCTCTTGTGAAAGATTTTATGCCTTGGCAGAGCATTTGAGCGCCGCAGACTTATATCCCGACCTAAGCCGTTATTACCGGTATCTTTTAAAGTCAGAAAGCCGTCATTTTTTAGATTATCTTGAGCTTGCCCATCTTTATTCTACTGAGCCACTGGCAGAACGTATTGAGGAGCTGTTAGTCATAGAAGCTAAATACTTGCAAGCCCCTGATAAAGTCTTTCGCTTTCATAGCGGCTTGCCTGTAGTTTCGCGCTAGCGGCTTTCTAGCTTACACATGGAGAGCAGCAACACCTTACTGTAAGTTTACAGCGCAGGCGAGTGGAGCCTTTGTATCCACGCTTGAGTGGATGGGTCGACATTAATCGGCAGCTTTTTTGAGTGTATGCCGTCGTAAACAGGAGTACTTAGTTTTTTACCAAGTTCTACACCCCATTGATCATAGGCGTTAATATCCCAAAAATGGCTTTGGACAAATACCTTATGCTCATAAAGAGCAATAAGTGCGCCTAATACTTTTGGTGACATATCATGGTAGCCAATAATTGTGCTGGGCCGATTGCCGCTAATCACTTTATGAGGCGCAAGTTTGGCAATGCTCTCGGCGTTTAGCCCTTGGGCTTGCAGCTCACTTGTGACCTGTTGCACATTTTTGCCTACCAGCAATGCCTGTGCCTGAGCTAAGCAGTTGGCTTGTAGGTTTTCCGTGTGAGTTTTAAGGTTTGCCTTATTATTAGCTTCAATTGCGGTCGGCATTAGAAAATCTACATTAGACTCTACTTTGCCTTGATGTAACAACTGATGGAAAGAATGTTGAGTATTTGTGCCAATGCCGCCCCAAACAATAGGGCAAGTCATGTAATCGATTGCTTCGCCATTTAAATTGACACTTTTACCGTTACTTTCCATTTCAAGTTGTTGTAAATAATTGGAAAATAATTCCAGTCTTGAGTCATAGCTTATAACTGCATGATTTTGCATGTCTAAACCATTGACCGCAGAAATACCAACTACAGCCAACATAAAAGGCACGTTATTTTCAAGCTCAGTAGTTTGGAAATGATGGTCAATTTGTTGCGCCCCTAAGGCAAGCGCTTCAAAGTTGTCATAGCCTATACCAAGCATTACCGATAAGCCAACGGATGAAAGCAGCGAATAGCGGCCACCAACCCAGTCCCACATGGGGAATATATTATCACTAGCAATACCAAATTGTTGAGCTGAGTCTGGCCTGGATGTTGCGGCAACAAAATGTTGGCTTACATCCAATATATCTGCGGCTGCTAACCAGGCTTTTGCTGCCTTGGCGTTTTCAAGTGTTTCTAGGGTGGTAAATGTTTTTGAAGTAATTACAAAAAGGGTTTCATGAGGATTTAAAGATTCTAAGGTGTTGGATAAATCATAACCATCAATATTGGCAACAAAATGTAAATCTAGATTTGTTCTAAATTCTGCGAGGGCACCTAAAGCTAAACGTGGGCCAAGATCGGAGCCACCAACACCTAAATTAACGATATGTTTAATTTTTTGGCCAGTTGCAGACTGCCATTTGCCGGATGTTACTGCTTCGACAAATTGTTTCATTTTGATGAGCGTGGATTCTACTTCCTGTTTTTCTTGCGTAAGATTATCAGGCGCAGCTGAGCGTAATAACCAATGCAGTACCGCACGATTTTCCGTGGTATTTATAGGGCTGCCATTAAAAAGTGCATCCCGTTTTTGGGTAAATTGAGTTTGGCTGGCATATTCTGTGAATAATTGGATAAGTTCATTATTAATTGGTTGTTTAGAAATATCGACAGTTAAAGGGCCAGCCTCTAAAAAAAATCGAGCAGTTCTAGTGGGTTCTTGATCAAATTGATGTACAAGCCCCTTTTGAATAATGTGTTGCAGCAGCGGTCGTATTTGCTTAAAAAAAACACTAGGTGTTTGGTCCTTCAAAATGCATGCTCCTCAATTAATTTAAGTTTAAAAAAATGGGCTTAATAACGAATTAAGCCCATAAGTGAATATTTCAATTCTCGTTCCCACGCAGGAGAGACTGTGTAAGTATTCGCTTTAACACTCTCGTTCCCACGCTCCTGCGTGGGAATGCATACCGAATAACCAGTTAGAATAATCGTTTTGGACAATTAACAACCTGTTAGCCTGAATTGCTCGCTTAGTAACCGATTTTTCTTAATTCACACGCGGTATGCATTCCCACGCAGGAGCATGGGAACGAGAATTGTCTGTCGTGGTCTGCTCGCTTGAATACTTTCACAGTCTAGGGATCGTGGGCACAAGTAAACCATAATACTAAAGTTTATAGTATTCTTTATACCATTTTACAAAATTGGCTACACCAGTTTCAATTGGCGTGTTGGGTTTGTAGCCGACAGCATCTTCAAGCGCTTCCACATCTGCATAGGTTGCAGGTACATCGCCAGCTTGAAGTGGTAAGAAGTTTTTGATCGCTTTTTTACCCACACACTCTTCAATGATCTCGATATAGCGCATAAGTTCCGTTGGCTGATTATTGCCAATATTATAAACGCGATAGGGCGCAAGGCTTGAAGCAGGGTCTGGGGTATCGCCTGACCATTGTTCATTTGGTGTGGCAATATTATCCAGCGTTCGAATGACACCCTCTACAATATCATCCACATAAGTAAAATCACGTTTATGCTTGCCATGGTTAAAAACATCAATTGGCTTGCCTTCAATAATATTTTTAGTAAATAAAAACATGCTCATATCTGGGCGACCCCATGGGCCATACACGGTAAAAAACCTGAGCCCAGTAGTGGGGAGCCTAAATAAGTGCGAGTAGGTATGCGACATTAACTCATTAGCTTTTTTGGTTGCTGCATAAAGGCTTACCGGGTGATCAATATTTTGATGAATAGAAAATGGCATGGCTGTATTGGCGCCATAAACCGAGCTACTTGAGGCGTAAACTAAATGCTCAACTTTATTGTACCTGGAGCCTTCTAAAATGTTGAGATGACCTTGGATATTGGCATCGATATAAGCGTGAGGGTTTTCTAAGCTATACCTTACCCCAGCCTGCGCGGCTAGGTGCACAACTCGTTCAGGCTGATATTTTTTAAAGGTTTCATCCATTGCGCTTTTGTCTTCGATGTCGCAGCGCGCGTCTGTGAATTTTTCAAAAGCAGCAACCCGTTCAAGTCGAGATTTCTTTAGATTTACATCGTAATAATCGTTTAAATTATCAACTCCAATAACTTCATCACCTCGTTCTAACAGCCGAATAGCTAATGTGGAGCCAATGAATCCGGCTGTGCCGGTGACTAAAATACGCATAATTGTCCTCGCGAGAAAAATTTAAAATGAACAGCGTCTATGGCGCTTAAAATTGAAACAATGGTAAGAACTAAAGCCTTGCATCGATTTCATTGACTGGAAAAACTGCTTTAACATCATAAATGATGCCAGATTTTTTAAGCAGCTTACGAAATTGAGAGGCGCCAAGTTCTAGAAATTGTTTGTGACCAACACAGAGAATAACGCAATCAAAGGCACTTGCTTGGGCCGATTGCTCAATTGCAGCAAAGGTGGTGTGTACCTCTAGGCCGTATTCATGATTTGCTTCTTCAGGATCAACCCAAGGATCAAAAATCTCAACACCAGTGTGATAAGTTTTTAACTCGTTAACCACATCTATAACCCGAGTATTACGAATATCTGGACAGTTTTCTTTAAAAGCGATACCAAGGACTAAAATTTTTGAGCCGACTACTTGGGTTTTACGCTTGGTCATCATTTTAACCACTTGAGTGGCTATATGTTGCCCCATATTATCGTTAATTCGGCGTCCTGCAAGAATGATTTCTGGATGATAACCAATACTTTGTGCTTTATGCGTCAAGTAATAAGGGTCAACACCAATACAGTGGCCACCTACCAGCCCTGGTTTGAATGGTAAAAAGTTCCATTTCGTACCTGCGGCAGCTAAGACATCATGAGTGTCAATTCCCAGTCGATCAAAAATCATTGCTAGTTCATTGATTAAGGCAATGTTGAGATCTCTTTGGGTGTTTTCAATAACTTTTGCGGCTTCCGCCACACGAATGCTGCTTGCTTTGTGTGTACCAGCTTGAATAACTTCACTGTATATGGAATCAATCATGGCAGCAGACTTGGCGCAACAGCCGGAAGTCACTTTGACAATATCAGTAACTCGATGTGTTTTATCACCAGGATTAATTCTTTCTGGGCTGTACCCAAGGTAAAAGTCTGTTTGATATTTAAGCCCAGAGCCTTGCTCAAGCAATGGTAAACACACTTCTTCAGTTGCCCCAGGATAGACTGTGGATTCATAGACAACCGTATCACCCTTTTTGAGAATAGAGCCTAACATCTTGCTTGCACTTATTAGCGGTGAAAGATCGGGTTGTTTGCAGTTATCAATTGGGGTAGGCACAGTAACAATATAAAAATTAGCTTGTTTGAAAACAGAAATATCATCAGTAATAGATAACATTGAGGATCCTTTGAGTTCCTCGGTTGTAACTTCTTGAGTTCTATCAAAGCCACTATTGAGCTCTTGGATTCTTTTATTGTTAATGTCAAAACCAATGGTTGATCTTTTTTTACCAAACTCTACAGCAAGTGGTAGGCCAACATAGCCAAGCCCTACTATACCGATTATGATATCTTCTGAAATCTGTAAATTGTTAGTCATTTAGGCCTCAGTTCATTAAATAGTGTTGAAGAGCACTCTCAAGGCGAGCTTTCAATATAATAACAGATATTTTTCGAGTGCTTAGCGGTAAGCTTATTATTTTTTGCTCAGTTAGCTACAGCAATTTACTAGGCTTGTAATGTTGTATAAGTCCTCAGGTAAGGAAAGTGTCAAAAAAGTGTGAAATACACTGGAGTTCATCAGCTTTTGAGACAAATTGCTTTTCTGAAAATGTATAATCCTCAGAAAAGTAATCGGTCAAAAAAGTGTGAAATACACTGAAGTTCATCAGCTTTTGAGACAAATTGCTTTTCTGAAAATAAATAGGTGTGGCAATTGGTGTAATAAGTTCTCTTTTCTTCAAGCATAGATTGATTTTAGAATTATACTTAACTGTATAATGGCTTTTTAAAATTTAGCTAATGTTTTATAATACTGGCAACTACTGGGTATTTTCAGTTGATAGTTATAAAGAGCGATGTAAAAAAGAATTAATAAGGTATAAAAAATTATTTTTAAACCCTCAAATAGGGCTAATTGACTGAAGTACCTATTTTTGTGTGATAAAACTTTAACGCGTTTGGTTTTTTGGAATTTTGTTATAAAAGGATTTGATTTTGGCTTATCTGCGAATCTCTAAACATTATATTCATCTTCCTTATCTTATTTTAGGTATGGTTGAAGGTGTGGTTTTCGTATGTTCAATGTTTATAGGCGCCCACCTTAGATTTATAGGCGCTCCAGAATCACTAGCTGCTTTGGGGCCTTTAATGCCAAGAGCTGCAGTTTTTGCGGTTGTAATGCTAGTTTGTATGCTTTCTATTGGCGTATATCAGGCGAGAATGAACCAAGGTCTGTCCGGTGTGATGCTGAGAACAGCTGTAAGCTTCTTATTTGGCGCGCTTGGGCTTGCCGTAATATTTTATTTATTCCCTAATTTATTTCTAGGTCGAGGAATTGTTGCAACCGCGGCAGTATTGGCTTTTGTTTCAGTTTGGTTTATTCGTTACTTATTTGTATACAAATTACGCTTTGATCTGCTCAAAAGGCGGGTCTTGGTACTTGGTAATGGCTATAGGGCTAAAAATTTATATGACAGACTGGGTGATAACAGTGCACGAGCTTCAATAGTCGTCGTAGGGTTTGTTTCATTGGATCAAACTACAAAAAATCAGGTGCCAGATGAAACTATTACCGATTTACAAGGTAAAACCTTACATCAATACGCAGTTGATAATGATATTCAAGAAATTGTAGTAGCGCTTGATGATCGTCGTAAGAGTATTCCCATTGATGGCTTGTTGAATTGCAAGCTTACAGGCATCGAGATTTTAGATGTTTTAAGTTTTTTTGAAAGAGAAACTGGCCGGGTAATTGTAGATTTATTGCATCCGAGTTGGTTGGTTTTTTCAGATGGGTTTACCACTGCTCGTTTACAAGTTCTTATCAAAAGACTCATGGATTTTGTGGCTAGCGCTTTACTTTTGGTTGTTTTTTGGCCGTTCATGTTGCTTACAGCTATTGCTATTAAAATCGAAGACGGCGTTGAAGGTAAGGTTTTTTACAAGCAAGAGCGTGTAGGTCTTAACGGTAAGATTTTTTGGGTCTATAAGTTTCGCAGTATGGGCAAAGATGCAGAAAAAGGTGGTGCTCAGTGGGCTTCTACTAATGATGTGCGAGTGACTAAAGTGGGTCGCTTTATACGTCAATATAGGATAGACGAGCTGGCGCAAATATTTAACGTTTTACGCGGCGATATGGCTATAGTTGGCCCAAGGCCGGAGCGGCCTGTATTTGTAGACCGACTCACTGAAGTTGTGCCTTATTACAGTGAGCGGCATCGGGTAAAGCCTGGTGTCACAGGTTGGGCCCAACTGTGTTATCCCTATGGAGCATCAGATGAAGATAGTAAAAATAAGCTTGAGTACGATATGTACTATGCCAAAAACAATAGTATATTACTGGACTTATTGATTCTGATGCGAACAGTTGAAGTCATACTTTTTGGCACTGGTGCTCGTTAGTTGCTATTAATATTGAATATCAATAGCTTAGAAACTATATATACTTTTCTGAGGATCTAGAGATTCGTAACCATTTAGAGCTAAGCTCTGGTATTTACAGTTTGCGTCTCTATAATGTCATCTTATCGGCCCTTTTGGGTGGTTGTTTAAAATCAAGTAGTGCCACGACGAATGTTATGTGGCTTCAGTGGCCGTTTATGTAATTTAGGATAGCCTTATAAGTTTGTCATAGGGGCGGTATGTTGATTCTAACTTGCTGTTCTATGCTGTTCTATGCTGTTATTAGCTGGTGTCAATCCTGGCACAAAGAAGTTATTTTGGAGGTTTTATGCGCAATATGTTTTTTAAAAGTTTTGGTCTCTTAACGCTTATACTCATGGTGTTCTCAGCCAATGTATTTGCTGAAACTCCTATGGCTCCCAAGCAAAAATATTTTGATTCAAGTCAATTCTATCAAGGTGATTACATCATTGGTGTAGATGATGTGATACAAGTCAATGTATGGAAAAACGAAGATTTAACAGTGGGTATTCCGGTAAGGCCCGATGGTAAAATATCGACCCCTTTGGCTGGCGAAATAACCGCTGCAGGTAAAACGCCTAAAGAACTTGCCAACGATATAACCGAAAAACTAGCAAAGTATATTCGTGATCCACAGGTTAGTATAATTATCACTGGTTTAAACAGTCATGAATATGTTTCACGAGTGCGAGTTACTGGTGCTGTAAATACGCCAGCGTCTGTACCTCATAGAATGGGCATGACGGTATTAGATATGGTTTTGGCTGCAGGTGGGATTTCTGAGTTTGCGAGTGCAAACAGAACAACTTTATATCGAAACCTACCTAATGGTAAAACCAAATCAATTAAAATCCGATTAGACGATATAATTAAAAAAGGTAAGTTAGATACTAATATTTTGCTTCACCCAGGTGATGTGATAACAGTCCCAGAAGGTATATTTTAGCCGAAATAGGTTGTTCATTGTTTCACCGCAAATAATAAATTTTAGGATTGATCATGGGGCTATTGCATGATCGCACTAATGCCCTAAGCTATAGAGTTCATTTGACCCAGCTGTAATATGCCAGATTCAACTCGCTTATTTTGATCCCAAGTGTAATGTAAAGGTTAACGTTCATGCAGATCCCATTAGAGCAAATTATCGGAGTTTGTCTTCGAGAAGTAAAATCCCGAATAGGCACACTGGCTATTTCATTTATTGTGATTAGTGTTGCGGTAATATTAATTGGGTCAAACTGGCCTCGACTTTATGAGTCGTCTACAACTATTTTGGCGGATCAAGGCAAGCTAACCAATCAAACTCTTGGAGAAAATGTTGGCAATGCCTCCTCAATGATCTCCGATGATCAAGCCATAGAGCTTATGTTTAGCCGTCAAGTAATGGATCGAATTCTTGAAGTTGGTGGATGGCTCGAAATCAATTTATCTAAAGAGTCTCTTGAAGAGCTTAAAAAAGATATTCGTGCTCGATCTAAGGTGGATGTTACTGGCAACTTGTTGAGAATTAGTTATGAAGACCAAGATCCTCGTAGGGCATTTTTAGTAGCATCAGAATTTGCAGAACAATTTATCCGTCAGTCAGCAGCTGCCAGCCGTCGTGAAAGTGAAGATGTCTACGATTTTGTTGATATGCAAGTCAAGGAGTATCATAAAAAGCTGACTCAAGCTGAAGAGTCTTTGAAAGATTTTCGTACATCGGTTGTGGATGCAAGCCCACAAAATAAACAACAAGTATTTAGTCTCATTGAAAATCTTGAGTCAAATTTAAGAGCCACACGTTTAGAGTTGAGAGAAGCGTTGATTCGTAAAAATTCTCTTGAAGAGCAAATCCAAGAAGAATCAAGTCGGCCTTCGGCTTCATCAACAGCTGAACTTTACAGAAGAAATTTACAGGAAATGCGAGATGAATTAGCAATCTTGCAATTAAGCTATCTTGATACCTATCCAGATATAATTAGCAAGAAAAAGCAAATTCAGGATATGACAACAGCAATAAGGCAAGAGCAAGAGCGGCATTCTTCACGTCAATCAAGCAATCGACGGGTTAATAATGAAAATTATTCAGAGCTCTATCAAACGCTTAGAACAACTTTATCAACTGTAAAAACTGAAATTAATACATTTAAAACCCGAATTACTCAATACGAAGCAACTTTAGCCGAAGAAAAAGAACGAGCTAATAAAATGAGTGAAGGTGAGGCTCGCGAGGCAGAATTAGTAAGAGACTATACTGTTAACCAAGAGTTTTATCAAAACCTGTTAAGACGCCGAGAAAACGCTAGAGTATCAATGAATTTGGCGCTGCAAGAAAGTGGACTGTCGTTTAAAATTCAAGAGAAAGCAAATTTACCACTTATTCCCACAGGGTTAAGATTTTTGCATTTTGTACTTATTGGGCCTTTGTTAGGTTTAGCGATTCCATTAGGTGTGATTGTTATGTTAGTTCAACTTGATCCAAGAGTGAGAAGTCGAGCTTCAATAGAAGATGAGTTAGAGCTCCCGCTACTCATGGAGTTCCCGCCGATGAATAATTCATTAGCTTTAACCAAAGGGAACTATTCAACAATTATTGTGGCCGTAATGAGTGTCGCAGTATTTTACGCAATAGTTATAGGTGTGCAATTAGCGCAGTCAGACGTTGCACCACTATTTGGAGGCGTGTCATCATGAGTGACTTTGACCGAAATACTATGAACAATAATAAAAATGATCCAAGCTCTAATGAACCAAATGACTCTTTACCAGAACATTCGCAGAATATGCCTTCTACCGCTGGTGATTTTTCTGGTGGCTTTGATGCCGACTTAGCAAGTATGGTAGCTTCTAGCCGACAAATTGCCCATATGGCCGAGCCAACTATTTTAAGTGCTCGTGAATTGGATATACATAATGTTATTCATCCAGCAATGGAAGACCAGGATACACTCAATAGGTTTCGTGAACTGAGAACAAAGCTACTTAAACCTAACCAGCGCCAAGCTCGTCATGGCAATAGTATAACTTTAGTCACCTCTGTGGTCCCTAATGGCGGTTCAAGCCACATTGCGCTTAATTTAGCAGCAGCATTTGCTTTGGATGAAAGCAAAACATCTTTGATTATTGATTGTAATTTAAAAGACTCTATCTTACATGAGCGGGTGTTTCTAGAGCCAGAATGTGGTTTGACTGATTTTTTAAGAGGCGACGTTACGGGCTTAGACTCAATTATTTATGCTACAGGTATTGTGCGTTTGCGTATGATTCCAGTTGGTAATCACGGCAATATGGCCGCAGAATTTTTTACCTCTCCCCGTATGCGAGCATTTCTTGATGTAGTCAAACGTCGATATCCAGATCGGCATATATTTATTGACGCACCAGCTGTAAATACCTCTGCAGATGCGCGTATACTGGCGTCATTATGTGACAGAGCTTTGCTAGTGGTGCCTTATGGTAGAACTGTTAAATCTCAATTGGAAGCTGCAGTGGATGCAATTGGCGAAGAAAAACTAGCTGGTGTCGTACTCAATAACTAATTGATTTGCTTTTAATTTTCAAGGGCTGGTACTCAAATGAGAACCGGCCTTTTTGCTAAGTTTTAATATGAGGTGATTTGTGTTGACTCGGTCTTTAAATAAGTTTCCTGTGCCTTTGTTAAGTCAATTGCTAATAAGTGCTCTGTTGTTAGCTCCAACATCCTCTTTTGCTCGTATACAAGGTGAAGTGAGTGTTGGCTATGAGCTTGGTTACGACGATAATATTAATCTTGGTGCCGATGGCGCTGGGCAAGATGAAAATATTAGTAATGAAATATATACTGAAGTTGATGTCATTAAAGATTCTGGTTTTTTTCAATACAATGCCTTAGGCCGAGCTGGCTTTAGAGCTGAAACCGCTGATGGTATAGATGATAGGTTTCTTTTGGACGGCAATTTTGACGGCCAATGGATGATTAGTCGTAATCGTTTAGCCTGGGACATATCTAACGAAGCTTTGTTGCGCAGAACTAATTCTGCCCAAGCTTTCTCTGTTAGAAATACGGAACAAATTAACCGGTTTAGAACAGGGCCACGCTTATTTTTCAGACCTGGGCCGCGCACTAATTTAGAGTTGAGCGCTTTTTATGAGTATGCCTGGTTTGAAGAAAGAGACGATAACCAATTTATTGGCGCTGCAGCTGATCTAGGCTTTCGCTTAAGCTCATTGACACAAATAGATACCAATCTCTCACAAACTAATTATTTGCCTGAAGGTGATAATCGATCTGAAGAAGTAAGTCGTTCAGTAAGTTTTGTTATTAACCGCAGGTTGCAGCGTGGTAATGTATTTATTGGCGCAGGTGTCAGTACCATTGAGCTTGATTTAGTTGAGCTGGCAGATGATGAAGATGAAATTATTCCTACCTACCGAGCAGCCTATGATTACGAGATCAGTTCTGCAATAACGTTTAATGCCTCCTTTGAGCGAGCTGTCATTACTGTTGGGCGAGATGAATATGATATTCCTGAAGTACCAGGCTTAAGCGGATCTACAGGGCGAGACCGGCCGGGCCAATCAGGTATTTTAGATGCTAATGAAAGATCTCAACTAGATGATTTTGACTATACAGCTGGTTTCAACGTTTCTACTGCCATTAGTACTGGATTCATCTACTCTAAAGCACTTTGGAGTGCTCAAATCAGAGGTTATAGTAGCTTAATAGAAGTTCCTGATACCCAGTTTGAATTGACCGATGCCGAAGAGCGCGCTTATTTTGAAACTATCAATGGAATTGATAGAGGCAGTGAAAGCATTGGATTTGAAATAATAGGCAATTTCGAACCTAAACCCCGCTGGCTGGTGAGTCTTGGATATGGTAAAGAGTATCGCACCATCGACACCCAACAAGTGAATCGGCCCGGAGATGAGGGTGTAGACGGCTCAAACGTTGGGCTTTTAAGAGATGGCGTAACCCGTGTAGAGCTTGATGAAAGCCGCATATTTAGTGATATGACCTATGCAGCCACTCGGTTTCTGTCATTTGGCGCGCGTTTAGAGCTGGCAAAGTTTGAAGATGTGGATACAGGCACTCAACCTGGGTCGGTTAATCGTATCTTTTTCAATGTTGAGTATGTTTTATAAGTTACATGCTTTTGATACGTAACTTATGCTGAAGATTGCCTTCAATATGACATTTAAAAGGGATTCGGCATAGCTCAGATACAAGCTTATAGGTTGTATCTGAGCTTGAAAGAGGGACTATGATCAAAGTTTTACATTCAGTTTTATCTCTTGAGACAGGCGGCCTTGAAAACGGCGTGGTTAATTTAGTTAATTCTGCTCCGCCGGATATTCAGGTCGATGTTCTTTGCCTGCGGGCAAGAGGGGAGCTGGCTGAAAGAATAACTCATCCTCATGCCAAAATTATCCTTTCTCCATATATACAGACCAATGATTACTCCATAAAAGCCTCTGTGCTAGCCCACAAGCAGTGTCTTAAAAATAATTCCTATGACATTTTGCATACTCATGGCTGGTCTACCATGCTTTCAGGCGCTATTGCTAGCTATTGGCATCGGTATGGTTTTATTAGATCACGACCTTTAATCGTCAATGGCGAACACGGAGTGTTTTATGCTGACCATTGGCGCCGCCGACTTATGCAAAAAATATTATTTCAATCAATTGATGCTAATTTAGCCGTTTCAGCCGACTTGGGATTACGAATGGAGCAAGCCTTTGGCCTAAAAGCTAAAACTTTTCATCCAATACTCAATGGGGTTCAATTAGATAAATTTAATCAAAATCCCTTAAACGGAAAAGCATTAAGAAATTCAATAGGTTGCTCACCAGAGGACCTGATTATAGGCAGTGTAGGCCGTTTAGTTGCTATAAAAAATTATCCATTACTTATTAAGGCTTTTGCACAACTTTATCAAACATCGCCTCAATTATACTTGGTACTTTGTGGTGATGGCGAGGCTAGGCCCATGCTTGAAGACTTAGTTGATGAACTGGGAATAGCGCAGCGAGTGCATTTTACTGGGCGAGTTGATAATGTCTCAGAGTGGATGCAAGTATTTGATATCTTTGCTTTAAGTTCTTTTATGGAAGGTTTACCAAATACACTTTTAGAGGCCATGGCAAGCGGTGTGCCGGCAATTGTTACAGACGTTGGCGGCTCCCGAGAAGTTATGCCTCCAAATGGAGGCGTCTTGGTACCCTCTGATGATTTACCAGCATATATCAATGGTCTTAATGTATTAGTTAATAGCTCACAAAATCGTGATTCTGTGAGTAAAATTGCCAGGCAATATGTAGAATCTGAATTGTCAATCCACGCTATGGCTGAAAACTACTATAATTTTTATCGTGGGTTGTTAAGTTAATTTTCAAGTCACTTACTTATAATCTTTTACCAGATTATAAACACTATTGAGGATCTGTCAGTTGGAGTTTTAAGTTGATAACATTAGTCTATGTTTTATTGCTGATTGTTTTTTGTTTAGGTATTGCTGATTTTATACTTCAATGCCGCAAAAAATTTTTGAATATATGGATTATGAGTTACTTGAAACGTTTGGTTTCAGGCTGGCTAAAGCCTAAAAAAGTGGATGGGCCAATCCATCTTATGGTTTTAGTGGTTGACCATTTTGAACTTAATGGCCATGAAGATCGCTTGACAGCCTGGGTAGATGGCTATCCTAAAATTGCCGATCAATTTAAAGATGCTGATGGTGAAAAACCTAAGCACACTTTCTTTTATGCTTTAGATTTACTCCATGAGCATGAACTCGAGGCATTGAGACCATTACAACAAAATGGCTATGGTGAATTTGAATTGCATTGGCACCATGCGAATGACACGCCAGAAACGTTTATGGCCGAGCTTGAAAGAGTCATGCCAATTTTTCAGCAGCATAATTTTATGAAGCCAGTAGAGCCAGGTAAGCTTGCATGTTTTTCATTTATTCATGGCAATTGGTCGTTAGCTAATTCTCGCGGCGCCAAATTTTGTGGCGTTGACAATGAAATTCAACTACTTCAGGCTGCTGGTTGTTATGGCGATTTTACTTTTCCAGCGCTTTTTCAAATAGCTCAGCCTAGCTACACAAATTCTATATCTTATTCAGTGGATAATGGTTGCCCGAAAAGTTACGAGAAAACTCGTTTTTCTCAAGTGGGTGAAGTTGCGCAAAAAGATGAGTTTATGATTTTTCAAGGGCCTTTAACGGTAAATTGGCTGGATTGGCGCCATAAATGGCACCCAACCTTTGAAGATGGTGATCTACACGCGCAAGCAACGCACGGTGACCCTTTACGTATTGATTCATGGGTTAGGCAGGCCATATACGTTGAAGGCAGGCCAGAGTGGCAGTTTGTAAAACTGTTTTGTCATGGTGCCCAAGACCATGCATCAGTGGTTGGACCGGCGACCCATGCTATGTTTACGCACTTTGAAGAAAATTATAATGATGGCGAGCAGTATATTTTACACTATGTGACTGCTCGAGAAGCCTATAACATAGTTAAAGCTGCGGAAGAGGGTAAAACCGGTAACCCCAACGATTATAGAGATTATAAGATCGCGCATCCCGAACAGCGTTAACCTTTATTTTCAAAAGCCTCATACAAAAATTTATATTATCTCGGAGAATGGCAATGTGCGGTATCGCAGGAGTTTATCGTTATAAAACAAATAAGCCAGTCATTGAGTCCGAAATTCAATCGATGATAGACGTCATTCAATACAGAGGGCCAGATGGAAGCGGAATTCACGTTGATGGCCCGTTTGGTTTTGGTCATCGTCGGCTGTCAATATTAGATACTCATCTGAGATCAGGCCAGCCAATGCATGATCAAAGCGGTCGATACACTATCTCTTACAACGGCGAAGTTTATAATTTTCTAGAAATTAAAGAACAGCTGCAAACCCAAGGCATGAAATTTAACACCACTTCCGATACTGAAGTGGTGTTGCAGGCGATGGTTGCTAAGCCAGAAAAGGCATTAATTGATTTTAATGGTATGTACGCTTTTGCATTATGGGACAAACAACTCCAGGAACTGACCCTGGTGCGTGATAGAGTTGGAATCAAGCCACTGTATTATGTAGAAACACCCCAAGGCCTTGCCTTTGCCTCTGAGATGAAAAGCTTATTGCAACTGCCAGAAGTAGAATCAGTTTTTAATCCTGCATTAATTGATGTTTATATGAGTGTGGGTTATTGCCCAGGTGAAAATACTTTTCTACAAGGCATTAAAAAGTTACCCCCTGGTCATAAGTTAACGGTTAAAAATAATGAAATTAAACTTGAGCAGTACTGGGATATTTCCTACAACCAGGCAAAAGATTTAGGTGAAGCGCATTATTTAGAAGAGCTTGATACTATTTTTGAGTCAGCCGTAAAATGGCAGCTTAGAAGTGATGTACCGCTTGGAGTATTTTTAAGTGGCGGTGTAGATTCTTCAGCAGTTGTCTATATGATGAGCCGACTTGGCATTAAAGATATCAAAACCTTTTCTGTGTTGTGGGATTTTGGTGATGATTTCGATGAGAGTGTCTATGCTCGCAGCGTGTCAAAGCAGTTTAAAACTCAGCATAATGAGTTCACCATGCAGCCAAAAGATTTCGAAGCATTTCTGCCAGAATATATTTACTGTATGGATGAGCCGGTAACGGAAGCTGCAGCTATTTCTTTGTATTACATTGCTCGGGAAACCAAAAAACAAGCGACTGTTGTTTTATCTGGCGAGGGCGCAGATGAAGTATTTGGTGGTTACACTATTTATAAATATATGGCTTTTCTGCAGAAGTATCGCATGCTACCAGCAGGGCTACGTAATGTTTTATCCCCAATAATTGGCTCTATGGGGCCAAAATGGAAAAAATGGGTCGATATAGCAAGTAGGCCTTTGCATGAAAGTTATTTTGGCGTCTCGGTATACGATAAACTCCAAAAAGATTTAATTTATGGCGAACACACGCAACAGATTCTTAATCGAGGCAGTGCCCAAGAAATCTTTGAGCCGTTTTATGATCGAGTGAAGCATTTACCTATACAAAATCAAATGCAATATGTTGATATTAAAACTTGGTTGCTTGATGATTTATTAACTAAAGCTGACCGTATGAGCATGGCTGCTTCTTTGGAGCTGCGAGTGCCATTTCTAGACCATCGATTTGTGGAGTTTGCGGGCAGACTCCCAGAAAAATATAGGCTAAAAAACGGTGAGCCAAAATACTTGCTCAAAAAACTTTTAGAGCCGCATTTAGATCATAAGTTACTGTATCGTAAAAAAATGGGTTTCCCAACGCCTTTAGCTCGTTTGTTTAAAGGCCCGCTGCAAAACTTAGTTGGCGATACACTTTCTTCAGCTCAGTTTAAATCTAGAGATCTCTTTGATACTCAACGAGTGAGCCAGTTATTTGAAGAGCACCGTAAAGGCAAAGCAGATCATCATCGAGTATTGTGGCAGCTTATGGTGCTTGAACTCTGGCAACAGAAATTTTTAGGCTGAGCAACCTAGTCGTAGGCTCTCAACAATTTGGGATAGGTAAATGCAATCTAAAGTTAAAGCAAAAGCTCAGGTTAAGCGAAGCAAAAAGCAGCAACTTGCTCGATTGTTAATGAGCCCATTTCTAGAAAAGCTACTGAGCTTAAGGCAGCAAAAACATTTAACTGTGCTTGCTTATCATTCGATTCGCGACATTCCCGATGAATACCCTTTTAATCCAGAAATTATTTCTGCAGAACCGCATGAGTTCCGTCAACAGCTTGCATTTATAAAAAAACACTTCAATGTGGTTAGTTTTGCTCAACTAGAGCAAATGATAGCTGAAAAAGGCACTATCAAGCCAAATACTTTAATTATTACCTTCGATGATGGATATGTGGATAATCATTCTCACATGTTGCCAATTTTAAAAGAGTTTGATCTTCCTGCTATTGTCTATTTAGCAACAGATTTTATTGATGATAAAAAACTATTTTGGTTTGATGAAGTTGCATTTTTGTTCAAGAAAATGCCTAATCAAAGAGTTTCGTTTGATGACGATGGTTTGATTTTAGATGTGAAAACTCCAGACCGTGAACTCGAGCGCAGAGCTTTTGGACAATATTTACAACAAGTAAGTGATATAAAACGTTTACAATTAATACAACGTTTGCGTGAAATAACAGATTGTCAGCCCACTGAAACTGAACATCAGATGGTGCGCCCCATGACTTGGGATGAGATAAGAGAGCTTGCGCAGTATAAAATTGAAATTGGTTCGCATACTAAAAACCATGGTTTTCTTGACTGTATGACCGCCGAGGAAATAAAAATTCAATTACAAGAATCAAAGCAGCGCATAGAGCAGGAATTACAGCAAGAGGTGCGTTATTTTTCTTATCCAAACGGTAACTTTCATCACGATGTTGTTAAAGCAGTAGATCAAATTTATGCTTATTCTGTATCTTATGATCACGCTATTGCGCCAGTACAACAAGTTATTGACTCGCCTCAGCTGATTCCACGGGTTCATGTAGAGACAGATGTCGATATTAATTTATTCAAAGCAATGCTTATTTTGCCAGAAATTTTTGTAAGAGGCTAGCTCTGTGAAGAAAGTGCTCTAAAGAAAGCGCATAGCTCAAAAATAACTTTTCGCAATGAGATATTTAAAATACTCACTGCGAAAAGTTGACATAACTTAAGCGTCTTGGATAAGAGCAGGAGATTGAGCAATACGCGTTGGTGATTCCGGTAGTGCAATATTAAGTTCTAATATTGAACAATCATGGGTGTCATCAAAATGTACGTTAACCTGATCCTGGTCTACAGCAATATATTTACTAATCACCGCCAAAATATCACGCCGCATTTCTGGTAAATAGTCAGGTTCTACATCATTACCGCCACGTTCATGGGCAACAATAATTTGCAAGCGTTCTTTTGCCGCTGAGGCGGAAGACGGACGAATCTTGCTTCTGAAATAATCCATTAAGCTCATTCTATTCACCTCCAAACATGCGTTTCAAAATACCCATCCGTGATGGCTGAATAAATCGATGCTCAATTTCGTGACCTAAGAATCGATCAACAGCATCGCCGTAAGCCTGCCCAGCCAAGCTTGATGGGTCTAAAATTACCGGAATACCCTGGTTTGATGCCTTTAAGACAGACTTTGATTCTGGCACAACCCCAAGTAATGGCACGGAAAGAATTTCTTCTATATCGGCAACGCCAAGCATTTCACCTCTACGTACTCGTTCTGGTGAATAGCGAGTAATCAACAAATGCTCTTTGATAGGATCTTTACCGAGTTCCGCGCGACGAGTTTTACTTTGTAAAATGCCTAAAATACGATCAGAATCTCTTACTGATGAAACTTCAGGGTTAGTTACAATAATTGCTTCATCGGCAAAGTACATTGCTGTAACAGCGCCGCGCTCAATACCAGCAGGAGAGTCGCAAACGATTATGTCGTACATTGTTGAAAGTTCATTTAAAACACGTTCTACACCTTCAACAGTTAATGCATCTTTATCTCGCGTTTGAGATGCAGGTAAAATATACAGGCCATCGGTTCTTTTATCTTTAATTAATGCTTGGGGTAGCGTTGCCTCATTGTTGATAACATTAATTAAATCATAAACAACCCGACGCTCGCAGTTCATCACTAAGTCAAGGTTTCTAAGGCCTACATCGAAATCAATAATGACGGTTTTCAAGCCACGAAGCGCGAAGCCCGTGCCAATTGCAGCGCTGGATGTAGTTTTACCAACCCCACCTTTGCCCGAAGTAACAACAACTATCTTTGCCAAATGAGTACCCTCTCTTTTATCAATTCTAATGAGTGAATGAAAAACAGTTTTACAGTTAAAATCAAACTAGTTTGTAAGATATGCCAGAATTCAAACCGGTTGAGTTTGTAATACACCAGTTTAAATAAAACAGAGCTTTAAAATATTTTGATAACAACCAAATTGTTACGAAAAATAGTTTGTCTATTGTTCATGCAATATAGCAATTTCCTGGAACCTTGCCAGTTTTAAGCAGTTTTTATTTTTTGCTTTTTATTTTTTAAAGACTTTTGTTTTAAGATGACTGCCGTCTAAGTATGCCTGAATTGACTCGCCCCAACCTGATTTTTGTAAGTCGTCGCTTACTTTATAATGACCAGCGATAGAAATAAGTTCAGCTTCAAGAGTTTGGCAAAAAATTTGGGCTTCTTTATTGCCACGTATGCCAGCTAAAGCTCGACCTCTTAAGGGTGCGTAGCAATGTATATTACCGTCGGCTAATACCTCTGCACCAGTACTCACCGGAGCGAGAATAATTAAGTCACACCCAGAGGCATAAATCTGTTGACCGGATCTCACTGGTCTTCGAATCACTTTACTTGGTTTGAATGACAGCTCTTGATCATTTTTGGCTGCATCTGGAGAAGTTTTAGCGCTGTTTGCTTCAGCGTGAGCTTGTGTTTCTGTTTGAGATTCTTTAAGTGAAACATCTTCGGAATAACGTGATGGAGCTGTTGGTATATGTGGTAGTCCCACTGCTAAAGCCGACAGCTGCATTTCCTCTGTACCGCCTTTTACTGCGACAGGGAAAACTCCATACTCTTGACACATTTGTGTTAGCTCAATAAAGTCTATAATTTTTTCTTTATTGGTCACTTTATCAAGCGTGATCACGACAGGCGTCTGGTCAAAAAAATTAGGTGCTTGTTGTAAAACCTTGGCCATTTGTTGATTAAATAAAGTGTAATCATAATCGTAAAGTTCAAGCATGGTAAGAGTTAGCCTACTGGCTTTAAGCTGAAAGCTACCAGCTGTGATATCCCTGGCCTGTTGTGTTTGTGCTTCATCCCGTGATGCGATTGTGGCCTCTGTCATAGGTTGCTTGCTCCGAGCACTGAACTAGCGCAAAAATACGCCCCATTAAAGTTATAAGTGACAAAATTCTAGCTTATTGCTGCTAGGATTGCATCCCCTCTAGCCGGTGATCTATACATTTAATCTTATTTTGATTCATTTATCACCAAGTTGAAAAAAATGATCGCATTTTTAGCTGTAAGTTCAATTATTTCGCTGGTTGGTACTTGGAGTAACTCAGCAACTTTATTGGCAACATGAATTAAATAGGCTGGCTCGTTTCTATTACTTTTAGGTTTTGGTTGTATGGTTCGCGGTATGAGATAGGGGCCATCGGTTTCAATCATCAGTCGAGATTTTGGGATGTCACAAATAAGATCCCATAGATGTTGGCCACGTCTTTCGTCGCATATCCAGCCAGTGATACCTATGTGTAGATCTAAGTCTAGATAGTCATAAAGTGCTTTGCGGTTGTCTGTAAAACAGTGAACTACAACCTGGCTTAGTTGGTCTCTATATTCTTTTAATATTGGTAAAAACCGGCTATGGCTTGCTCTTTGATGTAAAAACAGTGGCTTGCCACTTTGCACCGCAAGCTCTAGGTGTTTTTCAAAAGAAGCCTCTTGTGCTTTAGGGCATGCTAGGTTGCGAAAAAAATCCAGCCCAGTTTCACCTATAGCGACTACGTTTGTATGCTGAATGGATTCTTTGATATATGTAAAATCATCTTCTGTCGCCAATTGGGCATGATGGGGATGAATTCCAAGGGTGCATTGAATATACGATGGATACTGCTCGGCAATCTTGAGGCTTGAGATATTAGATTGACGGCATGAACCGGTAGCAATAAGTTGGATAATTTGAGCTTCTCGTGCTCTTTGGATAACAGCGTCAAGGTCGTGTTCATACCTTTCACTTGCTAAATTAATACCTATGTCGATCATAATGAGCCCTTATCTAGAAACGAATTTAAAAATAATATTATAAATGCCATACTACTGCAGGACTCATGCGGGCTGCAATTTTAACTTATATGTGGCTTGGATTTATGTAAGCTAACGATCTTGCAAGAAAAAGGTAAGCTTATTTTTCAATGTGTTTTTACTAAAATATTTGCAGCACAGGTGCTATTCCAGTAAACTCACGAGCGATTATATCGAAATTGAAATTATTTCAAGTGAGTAAACCCAAGTTAGTCAAACCTAGGAGATACAGATGGCTGTACAAAAGAGTAGAAAGACACGTTCAGCACGTGGTATGAGGCGTTCCCATGATTCGATTGCAGGGCCTACCTTGTCGGAAGATCAGGTAACAGGTGAAGTTCATCGTCGTCATCATGTTACAGCTTCGGGTTTTTATAAAGGCAAAAATGTACTTAATCTACGAAAGAAACAAGTAGTTGAATCAGACGAAGAATAGCTTGGACAAAATGTATCTTTGCAGGCGATATAAGTTGTAGGCCATATAAATTGTAGGCCATATAAACAGCCTTCTGGGCATACAAGATGCTCACAGGCGTGTTGTCTGTATCTCGCTAATAAGAAGGTGACTGATTGAAAAAAGCAATAATTACAGGGGCTTCCAGAGGGATTGGCAAGGCTATAGCGCTTCAGTTAGGTCGCGATGGGTACCAGGTGTATGGTACAGCCACCACGCAAAGTGGAGCCGATGCTATAACCCAAAATTTGAGCGAATTTGGTGGTCAAGGCTATGCTTTAAGCCTTGGTGAGCCTGATAGCGAAAGTCAAATCAAACAGCTTATTACCGAAGTTGGCCAAGTTCATACCCTGGTTCATAATGCTGGCGTAAGTGTGGATAGCTTAATAATGCGTCTCAAAGAAGACGAATGGCGCTCTGTGGTGGATGTTTCGCTAACTTCTTTTTACCTACTGGCAAAAGCTTGTGTAAGAAGTATGTTAAAACAAAAAGACGGCCGTATTGTTGGTGTTTCATCAGTAATCGCTCGTTTAGGCAATCCTGGTCAAACTCATTATGCTGCTGCAAAAGCTGGTATGGAGGGGATGACTCGCTCACTCGCGTGGGAAGTTTCAAGTAGAGGGGTAACGGTCAATACTGTAGCGCCAGGCTTTATTGAGACAGATATGACACAACAGATGCCTGAAGAGCATCGTAATGTCTTATTGAGTAGAACTGCTTCGCAAAAATTTGGCCAGCCAAGTGATATAGCCCATGCAGTATCGTTTTTGTGTTCTGAGAAAGCTAATTTTATTACCGGCACGACATTGTCTGTTAACGGCGGCTTATTGATGTGTTAGTTTGGCTTTAACTAGAAGTTGTGTAAATAGGTCAATCTAATACATAATCTAGCTGCCAGTTCAACACATTTGATTAAACCACTGTGTATTGAATGACATGTTAAAAGAAAAAAATGACTTTTACATAGCAGTGAAAAGTACTTTTCACTTTTTATTAATTGATTGAGGATTATAAGTAATGAGTACCATTGAAGACCGAGTAAAGAAAATCGTCGCTGAAAACTTAGGCAAAAAAGTTGAAGAAGTTCGTAATGACGCACTTTTTGTGGAAGATTTAGGGGCTGATTCGCTTGATACTGTTGAAGTTGTTATGGCTTTGGAAGACGAGTTTGAATTAGATATACCAGATGAAGAAGCGGAAAAAATTACTTGTGTGCAAGAAGCTATAGATTACGTAAGCTCAAAAATTGATGCATAATTGTTAATAAATAATTATTATTAGTAATTATTTATTAACAATTAACCGGTTGTTTTTAAAGTTGATTTAAGGAACTTTTAGGAGTGTGCGCAATGAAAGAACGTGTAGTTATCACAGGTCTTGGTTGTGTATCACCGTTAGGCAATGATGTTACCTCAACTTGGCAACAACTTATGGCCGGTCAAAGCGGGATTACTCCCATTACTAGTTTTGACGTGAGTCAATATACTACTCGCTTCGCTGGTACTATTCAAAATTTCGATGCTGCCGATTGGATGCCCGTTAAAGAAGTGCGTAAAGTTGATCCATTTATTCATTACGCAATTGCCGCTTCTGTTCAAGCTGTTAGAGATGCAGGGCTTGAAAACTTCCAAGGTGATCCACAGAGTGTGGGTGTTGCTATTAGTGCAGGCATTGGTGGTATTGGCACTATTGGCGAACAAGCCTTGGTTTTAGACAAGCGCGGTCCTAAAAAAATAACCCCTCAATTTGTTCCCGCAACAATTGTTAATATGGCCTCAGGGCACGTATCTCAGCTTTATAATTTTAGAGGTCCAAACTTTAGTGTATCTACTGCTTGTGCCACTGGAGTACATAATATTGGCTTAGCTGTAGACATGATTCGGCTGGGTCGTGCTGATATTATGATTGCGGGCAGTTCGGAGCGAGCTGTAGCGCCGCTTGGCCTTGGTGGTTTTGCAGCAGCTAGAGCTTTATCTACCCGTAATGATGAACCTCAAAGAGCTTCCAGGCCATGGGATAAAGGGCGGGATGGTTTTGTTATGGCCGATGGTGGTGTGACCTTGGTAGTGGAATCTTTAACCAGTGCTCAAAGCCGCGGCGCAAAAATTTATGCAGAAGTTATTGGTTTTGGTATGTCTGGTGACGCCTATCATGTCACGGCTCCTAGAGAAGACGGAGCTGGTGCGCAACTTGCCATGAAAGCAGCTATAAAGGATGCGCAAATCAATCCTAATGAAATCAATTATTTGAACGCTCATGGCACTTCAACTCCACGCGGAGATATCGCCGAAGTTCGGGCTATAAAAGCGGTATTTGGCGATCATGCTCAACAAAAACTTATGGTGAGTTCAACTAAATCTATGACCGGCCATCTTTTGGGTGCCTCTGGCTCACTAGAAACCATGGTTACCGCCTTGGTAGTCAATAATAACGAAATTCCACCCACTATTAACCTTGAGCAACCTGATGATGAGTGTGATCTAGACTTTGTTCCCTTAACCGGGCGCCAAGCTCAAGTTTCAATTGCGATGTCAAACTCATTTGGTTTTGGTGGTACAAACGCCTCTATTATTGTTAAAAAAATGATCTAAATATGTATATTCAAATTATGAGAGAACTTACGGCTAGGTAGCTTGACTTTTTTGAATCTGGATCCACATGGATGTGGATTAAGCCAAAGTTGATCATGGAAGATACATTTTGGTGTCAGATGAGAAAAAGCCAAGCTACCTAGCCGTAAAGTCACAATTATTATTGAATAACGACTTATTTATGGAGTACTAAACCTAAGCTTATATTAATTATATATTTGAAGGCTTATCTTTTTGGAAATCGCTGTGGTAAAAACTTCTATTGTATATTTTGCTACAGACAAAGACCCCATTCGTGATGAACTCAAATGCCATGACTTACAAAGTTCACAAGTTTCTTTATGGTCAAGTACTCAAGGTCTAAGTGTTCCTATTGAACTTTTTGTCAAAATTCAGGCTCTTAATCGAGGGCTGTGTTATGGCCATGGGGCGTTTGAAACCATCGCTGTGAAACATGGGGCTGCAGGCCTTCTTGAAAGACATCTCGAGCGACTTGGTAAGTCAATGGTGCAGTTAGGGTTGATGTGTGATATGGAGTCATTAACGCTTTGTATCGAAAGTTTTCTTGCGGATCACTTTGCACAAATGCCAGATGCAGTCTTGCGAGTCCAAGCAAGTGGTGGTTTGGGGCAGCGAGGTTATGCTTCGCCAGGGGTTATTAGCACAGTGTTAACTCTAGCGCTTTTTCCTCCAGCTCAGCCAATGACAAGCTTAAATGTTGTTGGGTTGAACTTGCCAATATTGCAAAATCAACCAGCTCATTTGGGCTTAAAGTCTACTAGTGCTTTACAATATGTAAGCTTAGCCAATGAGGCCTTACTTAATGATTGCCAGCAGGGTATATTGTTTTCTGAGTCAGGCCAAGTGATTGAAGCAACTCAAAGTAGTATTTTGATTATTCGCCAAGATGGCAGCTTAGTCACACCCTTGCGTAATGGCTATGGTGTTAATGGCGTAATGATCTCTTACCTATTAGAAACCTTTAGTGTGCTGCAAGCATGTCCCTTGTTAGAGCAAAATATGCAGGAAATTGATATTTTGCAAGCGCAGATGTTGTTTTTGGTGAATTCTGTGTTTGGTTTAATGCCAGTTGATCAATATATTTCTCGTTCTCAAACTCAAACTATCAACTTTCAACCAGTGCCTATTCAGCAACGTGTTAGTCAGTGGCCGTGGTGTGAAAGCCTCGTGCAAACTTTAAAAAAATCTCATTTTCAAGTGGAGTTTTAGTGTTATGGATTATTTTCATACATTGATTTTAGCGCTAATACAGGGTATTACGGAATTTTTGCCTGTTTCAAGTTCAGCGCATTTAATTTTCCCATCTCATGTTTTTGGGTGGAAGGATCAGGGCTTATCTTTCGATGTTGCTGTTCATTTAGGGACTTTAGTGGCAGTCATGGTGTATTATCGCCATTGGTTATTGCAAATTGCTAAAGATGTTATACAAAACCCAGGGCTAGTACTCAAAGCTCGTAGCTCGTTATCAAATATTAACACTAATGTGGCTAATCCTACTCTTAAGCAACAATCTACTCACAAGCAACACTCAGCCGACCAAAGCTGTCAGCTTTTTGCGAATTTAGTGATTGCAAGTGTGCCTGTCTTTATTGTTGGTGGGGTGCTTGAGTTTTTCTGGCCTGAAGGTATAAGGTCTACTGCAATTATTGCTTGGTCCACAATAGTTTTTGGTTTGGTATTATATGTGTCAGAAAAATTCGCTCATGGTAATAAAGATGAATATGAGCTTGGTTTAAAGATTGCTTTGTTTATTGGTCTGGCGCAAACATTAGCTTTGATTCCAGGGACATCACGATCAGGCATAACTATTTCGGCAGCACTATTACTTGGTATGAGTGCCCAAGGTTCGGCGAATTTTTCATTTTTATTATCAATTCCAACCATCTTAGCAGCATCTCTTATCAAATCTATAAGTTTAGTAAAATCAAGTGTGCCTATTGATTGGAGCACATTACTACTGGGCGCAATAGTAAGCGGTATCTTTGCCTATTTTACTATTGAGTGGTTTCTGGCCTTCTTGAAGCGAGTTGGTATGGTACCTTTTGTAATCTATCGCTTAATTCTGGGGATAATCTTACTGGCATTTTTTACTGGCATATAATATTCAGATATACAATAGGCTAGTAGTTTGAGTGTCTGGCTCAAGTCAAACCATTGAATCATTTGACTTTGCAGTGGATGCTACTTTCTTAGTAACTGTATTTTTAGAAGCTTTAGAAGCTTTGGAAGCTTTAGATGCAGAGGCTTTAGAGGTCTTAGTTGGTAGTGTTGATTTTATATTAGATTTTTTGCTCGGTTTTTTAGGTTTATTTAAAGCGACTAAGTCTGCAAACGCTTGTGCAATATATTCAGTCAGTTGATGCGGTGTTGGTAGGATTGACAAACAGCTGGTAACAGCAACTGTAAGTTTGCCATCATAGGATAGTGCTGAAATACTAAGCCCCATACCATTAAAAATTGGCGTGCTGCCATAGTTTTCAACAAGCTTTGCTTTACCACAATACATTGGTATTTGTGGGCCTGGCACATTTGATATAACCATATTAAACATGGAGTTATGCTGGCTTGAAATATGCCATCGAGTATACAGCTTGGCAGCCAGAGACAAGTAGATACTTGGCACAAATTCTGTTAGTTGCTTTATTTTAGTTGCTTGAGTGATTGCTTTAGCCTGAGCATTAGCCGTTTGAATTGTTTTAATTCTCTCAATAAGTGTAAGTTTTTGCGCAGCGAGATTAACTAACATCGCCTCCACGCTATTGGCTGATTGTCTCAGGCCACTGAGTTGGGATTTCGAGAGGCTGCGTTTAATTGAAATTGGTGATAGAGCCACCAAACTCTCCATAGGAACAGACTTGTTGGCTTGTAAATATGTATACAGGCCATCTGCAATACAGCTTAAAATTATATCGTGAAGTGTGGCATTAGGCACTAGTGAGCGGCAATTTTTGATATCGGATAATTTAATAGATACGGCCGAGAAGCAGCGGTCGTCACTTAATTCTCTTTCAAATTGAGAAGCAGGCGCTCTTTTACCGTATGCTAATTTATTTAAATTACCTGCAGCTCGTTTAGCAAGTATCTTAGCGCCGGTACCACTTGCTTTGGCTAATAAAATAGCGAGTTTATGTGGTCGCCTGAATGCAGAGCCATATGATCTAAACAGCAGCTCCATACCTGTGGGTAAAGATGATGCTGTTTTATTGCTATAAGCTACCTTTTTTGAAGGCGCCTGTGGGCTAAAGTCTAATAATTTAGAGATCAACTCTTCCCCAGCATGTGCATCAATAATTGCATGATGAATACGGCTGATCACTGCAAAGTTGTAGCGGCCAGGTGCGTTGATATCTTGAATATTATTCACAAAGATTAATTCCCACATAGGGCGGGTTCGATCTAATGGTTTACGAAAGATATCAGCGGCTAACTGAAACAGCGCGTTTTGTGTGCCAGGCTCGGGGACGCCAATTTGTGAAACATGGGCGCTTAGGCAAAAATCAGGATCATCCACAAGGTAGGGTGAATCCATGTCTAGCGGCAGCATGACTAGTCTTTGGTTTAAAATTGGTATGGCAGCTACACGGTTAGCAACATGTGCTTTAAATGTTTCAAAGCTTGCACTCGCTTTGTCATTTGCCGAAAAAACATGAAGCCCACCAAGATGCATGGGGGTTTTTGATGTTTCTAGAAATAAAAAGGCCGCATCGACACTGCTGAGTTGTTTCATTGTGAAGTTCCTTCTTCTTAGCCTATGTTAAGACTCGGCTCTGTGTAAATTACTTAAACCAAGATTAAGATATTAGCATTTTAAGCAAAGTGTACAAAGGGTTAAATGCTTTTTTACAGATCGAGCTATGTTAAACTGCTGTTCAGATTAATTTTCTGACAAGGTCAAGTTCCTCAGAAAAGTCATCAGTCGAGAAAGTGTGAAATATAATGGAGTTCATCAGCTTTTGAGATGGATAGCTTTTCTGTCAAGGTCAAGTTCCTCAGAAAAGTCATCAGTCGAGAAAGTGTGAAATATAATGGAGTTCATCAGCTTTTGAGATGGATGGCTTTTCTGTCAAGGTCAAGTTCCTCAGAAAAGTCATCAGTCGAGAAAGTGTGAAATATAATGGAGTTCATCAGCTTTTGAGATGGATGGCTTTTCTGACAAGGTAAAGAGGTTGTAATGTCCCGCTTAAAAGTTCATGAGATTTTCTTTTCACTACAAGGTGAAACAACCTATGTTGGCTTGCCAACTTTATTTATTAGGCTTACAGGCTGCCCGTTAAGGTGTACTTATTGTGATTCTGAGTATGCTTTCACTGGCGGCCAATGGCAAGCTATGGAATCTTTAGTGGCCTATGCAAAACAAGAAAGTATTGGTCGTGTCTGCGTCACTGGTGGCGAGCCTTTGGCCCAACCTGCCTGTTATGAGTTATTGCATAAACTATGTGAAGCTGGTTTGAAAGTAACGCTTGAAACTTCAGGTGCTTATCCAATTGAAAAAGTCGACCAACGAGTGGTTTGTATCTTAGATTTAAAAACCCCAGGCTCAGGTGAGGTTAGTCGTAATCTTTGGGATAACTTAGACCACTTAAAGCCGGTTGACGAAATAAAATGCGTAGTCACTGATGAGTTAGATTATCAATGGGTTAAGCAGATGTTAGTTGAGCGAAAACTTATTGATTCCCATCATGAAATACTATTATCACCTTCATATGGCCAACTAGCCGAAAAAGATCTTGCAGAATGGGTGCTGGCTGATCGATTACCCGTAAGAGTGCAATTACAAATGCATAAATATATTTGGGGTGATATTCCTGGCAAATAACCTGAGTCTAGGCATTGCTTCTAAAGACAACATTATCTATTTAAAATTTAAGTTAAGCTAAAAGAGTAATTTTTAATGAAAGCACAAATAAATTCAAAAAAAGCTGTAATTTTAGTATCTGGTGGGCTTGATTCCACTACATGTATGGCTATTGCACAAGCAATGGGTTACGAGCTTTACGCTTTATCTATCAATTATGGTCAACGACATGCGGCTGAAATCAAAGCAGCTCAGTGGGCGGCTGAGCATTTTAAAGCAAGAGAGCATAAATTAATCTCTGTCGATATCGGCCAAATAGGCGGCTCTTCTTTAACTGATCCAAAAATGAAAATCCCGCAAAAGCCCACAGAAGGTATTCCTAATACTTATGTGCCAGCTCGCAATACAATGCTATTGAGTTTTGCGCTTGGCTGGGCTGAGGTGTTAAATGCCCAAGCAATTTTTATTGGCGTGAATGCAGTGGACTATTCTGGTTATCCAGATTGTAGGCCTGTTTTTATAGAACAATTTCAAGCCTTAGCAGATGTTGCCACCAAAGCTGGGGTTGAAGGCCATGGGCCTAAAATACTATCGCCACTATTAAATTTATCTAAAGCTGATATTATTTTGAAAGGCACTAATTTAGGCGTTGATTATACGCAGACGGTAAGTTGTTACCAAGCAGATGACACTGGGCTTGCGTGTGGCTTATGTGACGCTTGTCGATTAAGAAATCAAGGCTTTAGAGACGCCAAATTAACTGATGTGACGCAATATCAAGATCATGTTGGGTTTAATTGAAAAACTTTGCAATAAATGTAAAAAAAACTCACCTAAAGGGTTGAAAAATATCTGAGAATCAGTATTATAAGGACTTCCCACGGGGCCGTTAGCTCAGCGGTAGAGCAGTTGGCTTTTAACCAATTGGTCGATGGTTCGAATCCATCACGGCCCACCACCTCAAGTTTTCCTATCTTTATTTTATAGCCCACTTTAATTGTAGAATATACTGTTTCGATTAAGGTAATTCGCTTAGTTTTTGTGATACTTCATGTTGGCTCTGTATTGCTTCAATCAGTAATTCTGTTGCTGACTGGCCATTTATAATTGGTGAAAATAATATAACCATAAGGCCAAGTGAAACGATTATCCATTCCACACTGAGACTCCCTCGGTGCTTGTTGTGCTTCACTTTTATTAAACCTCTTCGTTGCACAGCCTATGGCTTGCGTAAATATACAAGTGTAAAGGCGCTTGGTTGCGCCTCGTTTTGCACAGTTTTTAGAGTTACCGTGATTGAGTCTTTATTTTGAGTAAAATTCAAAAGTATATAACCCTTGGAAGCTTGCGAGCTTGGTTGTCTTTGCCAGCCCATAGATTCTAAGGTTTGTGTAAAGTGAGCCTTAAGTTGTTGTGGCCCCTGATGATGCTGTGCAGCGATAACTCGGCTTAGCGTGCCATTATCTACAGCTTGGGTGTCAGATATTACCTCAGAACCTAGAGGTAAGTGAGGGTCAAGTTGATTGGCCTGATGAGTTTCTGGGCTTAATCGTTGTTGACTAATGGTGACTTCTACTTGTTGGTTGAAAATAGGTTGGATTGCTACGGTATAAAGATATTCCTCATTAAGGTGCGAGATAAGCTGCATTTGTTCATGCTGGTTTATTTTGCTGCCTTCAGGAGTATGCTGCCACGCATGCTGGTAAAAATCTAAAATTGCTTCAGCTGGTTGACTCGATACATAACCTAAAATACGCAAGGCATAGCCATTGCGATTTATATCTGGCACCAGCCATTGAGCCGACTCTGTTGCATCAAGTGGAATAGGTGGCCAGGATTTCCAGGTAAACGCTTGCGCTTGGTGGACGTTTGCAAGAAGTATAATCAGTAGAGTATAAAGAGCGCATAATCTCATCGAGGTTCTCCCAAATTATCGTTACTTATAACGTCAGGAGCCACATGTCCGGCCGCACTTGAAAGTGAATTAAGCTCACCAAAAATGGGAAATCTACCAATAATTGAGACAATATCTAAAGCCTTATCAGCGCGTGTACCTGGCACAAAAGTTTGCACTCTGTGTATTGTTTGTGCGGTAGATTCAGCGGCCCAATGATCACTCACCATGACATGATGAGTTTGTATTTGCAGTGGTAATGCCCCTTGTCCAGCTATGCCAAGATGATCAATCGTGAAAGTCATTTGGTGAGACTGCATGCCATCGAAATCTACATCAAAATTAACGCCCGATAACCCCTGGGCAACACGAGCGCTGCTTCTTGCAATTAACATACTGGCCTGGGATCGAGCAGTTAAGGCATTATTAGTGTGATTGGTAGCTATGGATTGAGCGGAGTTTTGAAATACGCTATTGGTCTCGGACTCTGTATTGGATTGGTTTGGCCGTAAAGTGTATTGGTTTTGCCATTGGGCTCGTTGCAAGGATGCATTTGGTGCTTGGCGGTTGGCAGTTGCTTGGCGGTTAATAGGTGCTTGGCGGTTAACAGGTGCTTGCGTGGTAATCGGTTGGTTATTGTTATTGAAGACCCTATGGCTGATCATTTGATTCAATTGCTCATCAGACTGATCCGAACCAATTGCTGTTTGCCAGCCCATATATCGGCTGGCTTGTTGGCTTACAAGTTTAAAGTCAGCAATTTTGGCTAAAATTGGTAGGCTCATAGCAAGGGGCACTAACACGCCTAAACATACAATGCCTTGAATTAAACTACTGCCATGTTGGGTTAGGTTAAATGTTTGGTTGTGAACAATCATTGCGATAAAGCTCCCACGCCGCTTTGTATCCAAGAAGTGGCCCGTATAGCATTGGGGTTTGACAAGCGTCCAACCCAGTAGGGGTTAAATAAATTGGCGTATTCAATTGTTCCATCTTGTCGCTGAGTTGGTCTTTGAAAAAAGACCCGAGCTTGGCTTACAGCTTTAACTTGACTTGGTGTATCAGCAGCCATTGCGGTATTAAGATTATCTTGTGAGTTAATTTGCTCTATTTCTATATTGGTGGTTAAGCTGGTTTTCTTGTTTCCTTCAGCATCTGTACGCAATTCATTATAACCTTGCACGCCCGTGTAATGAGCTTGAATATTACGAGTTCTAAAATAGGTGTTACGATTCAGTTGGCGGCGACTAAACCATTGATTACTTGAATTATATGACCTTGCGGGAATGTTTTGATTACGACTATTTCGGCTTTGCGTAAGTACGTGATGACTTTCGCCCATAGGTGCTAATTGAATTGTTTTAGTGCTCCCAATTAATGGGTCTATTTCAAAAAAAACACTGCCTGCATCTTTAGAGCTCCAGCGCCAGGAGTTATTAATATAACTTAACCGCGCTTCACCACTTTTTTCGTAGAAAATTTTAAATTCTGCTAAACCAGTATTTGCTGATGGAGGAGCAATATTAATATTGCGACTGGAAGACCATTGGTCGCGACTCTGATTAATAAGTTGTGCTTTTTCTTGCAGAGCACTGGAGGAATTTTGATAGTCTGTAAATAAGCCCCATTGTGCAGTATTGGCAACCAGCCAAGTTTTACCGAGAGTGCTGAGTTGATAATTAGAATCATAGGACTGAATAACTTTATTAATAATAAGTGGTGAGTCCACTTTTGAGGCCAGCAGTACAGCTCTTTGGCTTGCATTGAGCGCTTGATTAGCAATGGTGATCCCAGAAATAATAGGCGGCACAATATTAACTGCTTTTTTTAATTGTTGCGATGCTTGTACAAGTATTCTCCCCAATACATTAATATAGGGAATAAACGATAACACTGAACCAATTCGGGTGCCAAAATCACTACCATATTCAATCCAACTGCTCATGCTCACCAGTTGGCCAATAGAGACTTGATTGGCTATCATGGCGCGGTTGGTATAGGCAGTATAATTTAAAGCTCTGGCTTGAAAGGTTACTCCGGAAAAAGCCGCAGCATCAGCGATGTTGGCTGATTTTATTTTTTCATTGTGTGTTTGCGTGCGATTAAATAAGTTAAGCGTAAGTAGCGCTATTAATGTAAGCCCAACAATGCTTAAAGGTAATATTTGACCACTTTGTAATTTAAGTGGAGAAGATACTAATTGATTCAATTGAAAGTGTGAATTAAATCTTGTTTTTAAACTATAACTATACTTTATTGTGTAACTATATTTTATTTTATAATTATATTTTATTACATAATTACATTTTATTGGTAGATTTGATTTCACTAACGACCTCTGTGGGTTCAACTTTCAATTGTATCAACTATTTTGTATTGACTATAAATAATAAGTAATTAATTACTTATTGATTGCCAACACTATTCACACCATTATAATTACCCATACCTCTATTTGTACCAGCTTCTTCGGCAGCGCTTTCTGCAGCGTCTTCAGCCGCCTCTGTACTATCAGCTGCATCCTGGCCAGCGAGTTCTGTCGCAAGGCCTGCAACTTGATTGCGAGCGGTTTCACCAAATAATTTAAAAGCCCCTATTGCTGCGACCGCAACTAAAGCAACGATGATGATGTACTCAGTCATACCCTGACCTAGTATATTTTTAATTGATAATGAATTTTTTAATTGTGTTGACTGCATGATTGTTCCTAGCTTGTTCTGATAAGTGAATAAGTCTTTGAGACTTGTTAATTAATGACACATTATTTAAATGCAAGCTGATCCTATCGCTTTAAAAAAAGCAAAACAATAGTTTTAAGGTTAAGTTAAAAAGTACTTTTTAAGTTTGTGAACTAGCTCACAATATTGATTTTTATATCTTGTGTACAGATCTGCAGCAAAGTAATGTGAACGAAAAGTGTGGAATACACTTATGTCCACCCACTTATCGATCACATTACTTTGCTGACAAGGTAGAGGTTGTATTTGAGTGTGTATTTTAAGATAAATTTTTACTGGAATAGATTATGAATTATTTAGAAACACCATTTGTTGCTTATCAAATTTCAAATAAAGCACTATCACAAGCAATCTTGTTAGCCGGTATTATAACTCTTGCACCTATGGCAGCGGCGCCTGTTTTTGCCGAAGATATAGCCAATACCCAATTGTTTCAACCCAAAGCTCAATATCAAACAATTAATGGCTATCAAGGCCAGGTAACTTATGCTGCCTTACCTAGCGAAAAAATTGATGTAGCTACTCAAAAAGCACATCATAAAGTCTCTACCGAGCAGTTGTTGCAAGAAATAGAACAATTAAAATCTGAAAATGCACATTTGAAAAAATTATTAACGCAACATAATACAAATCAAAAAAAGACGCACAATAATGAAAGACCACAAGCGGTTGCTTTAACTAATAGCAAGTCTACACCACCACAAGTTAGTACCACCGCTGATATTTCCAAGACCTCTGTAGCTAATACCCCTATAGCTTTGTCTAAAAAAATAGTTACTGATACCAATGATCAATCTTTACAGAACCCTCAAACTATTACTCAACCAGAGCTGCATCATGTTGTTTATATTTTTAAAAATAAAGCAGACCAAAAAGCTATTTGGCAGCAACTACAAATCAACTCACAGGTTGATCGATGGATGGGATACAATAGTGAAAAAAACTCATATTTTATTTATGTTGGTGCTTATAACTCTCACCAAGATGCTCTAAAACGTCAGTCTGCAATATCGCAAATGATTGGTATTGAGCCTTTAGTCTACAAAGGGTAAACTCACATCAGAAAAAATTAATATTGAAAAGGGATTTGTAATGTTTTTAGATCAGCATGCACCATTAAATGCACTTACTGACGAAGTCTTGTTTTACGAGCTGGCAACTGCCCAAAACAATTGCGATGTTGGCCTAGTTGTGCTGAATCGCCCCAAAAAAATTAACGTACTTAATCAAAAGATGGTAGCGAGTTTTCATCACCAGTTAAAAATATGGCAAGATCAAGCAAATATTCAGCTGGTGGTTGTTATTGGTCAAGGTGAAAAAGGCTATTGTGCCGGTGGTGATGTTAAAGCTTGCTTAGACCCAGATTATGCCCAAGAATTTTTTGCCAGCGAATATGCCCTCGATAAAGCATTAATTGCTTACCCTAAGCCAGTTATACATTGGGTACATGGTAATGTAATGGGCGGCGGGGTTGGCTTGATGCATTCGGGTGATTTAATTATTGCTCACTCACAGGCACAATTTGCTATGCCAGAGGTATTTATAGGCTTCTTCCCAGATGTTGGTTTGGCTTATAAACTGTCGCGTATGCCACAAGGTGTAGGTGCTTGGCTGTCATTAACCGGGGCATCGATTGGCGCTCACCAAGCTTTAGCAATAAAGCTGGTTGATTGTATCGATGATACAGGCGAATCCTCAGCTGCTGCATTAGATACTTTACTGCACACAATATCTCATTGGTCGCCTGCAGCAAATCTTCAAACCACTGATCTTGGGCAGGCTTGTTGTGCGTATTTAAAAAACCATTATTCATCCTCAAATGACTCAAATACCCAGCACAATATACTGCCAGATTCCCTACAACAATGGTGTGATGATTTTTGGTCAAGCCCATTAAACGCGCAAGATTTCTTTCGCTTGATTACTGAAGCTGAGCTTATTGAGGCAAATAACTGGAGTAAAGCTTTACCTGGTGGGTTGTCTGCCGCTTCAGTCATGAGTCTTGTGGTCACTGGCCTATGGTTAAAAACTGCCAAAAATCTCACACAAGATGAAGTTTTTGCCGGAGACGAAACACTTGCGCAATGGTTTTTTGAGCATGGTGATTTTATTGAAGGTGTTACCGCAAGACTTGTAGATAAACGTGATCCTCGCTGGCTTTTTCAATCAGTCCAAGCAGCTTTTGCGCAACTGAAAGCCCATAAACCTTCAGCTTTAGCCTCGGTGTCTATACAGTGAGTGTTATTAATCTACTAAACCAATTACCCATATCCTGGCGTGAAAATTTACAACAGCAATTAACGGATGAAAAATCTTCTAGTGCCAAAGCAGAACAATTAAATACACTAATTGAGTCTATTACAGCCTTTAGAGCTGGCGGGGATGTTAATATTTACCCAGCTGCTGAAGATGTCTTTGCTGCATTTAAATTATGTAGTTTGCATCAAGTCAAAGTGGTGATTTTGGGTCAAGACCCATACCATGGTCCTGGTCAAGCCAATGGGTTAAGCTTTTCTGTTGCAGATGGTGTAAGAGTACCGCCTTCTTTGAACAATATTTTTAAAGAACAGGCAACCGATTTACATATTAATAATGGAGCTTCTGGTAATTTAACTCATTGGGCCAAGCAAGGTGTACTCTTATTAAATAGTGTTTTAACCGTTGAGGCCCACAAAGCCGGTTCACATCAAGGCTTGGGTTGGGAATTATTGACTGATGCAGTAATTACTGCATTGAGCCAGCAAAGTCAGGCAATTGTGTTTATGTTATGGGGTAAGGCGGCGCAACATAAAGCGCGCCTTATACAATCAAATAAACATTGTATTTTAACAGCGCCGCATCCGTCACCATTATCTGCTTATCGCGGTTTTTTTGGCTGCCAACACTTTTCACAAGCAAATGCCTATTTACAGCAACAGGCGAGGGCACCTATAGATTGGCAATTGCCTTGAGTAACCTCACCTTAAACGTTCAATTGTTGATAATTCTTGTAACTATCGGCAGCTATGGGCAGCTATCGCAACAAAGCTGTTGCGGCTTCCATTTCAAGGCTTAGATCTTCAACTTCATTCGTGTCTTCACTCGTATCGATACCGAGCTTAGCAAATGCGGGCACTTCTGACCAAGGCAGTGATGCGTAAGGGTGACTGGTGCCAGCCAAAGATTTTATCTTGGCGGCTATAAGAATATCTGTATAAGTGGGCTTGTGGTGTGGGCTTTGGCTTGTGACTAAGGTTAAAACCTTTGGAGCTTCTCTAAGTTCTTTAGAGAACTGCCATTGGCTTAAAATCATTTCACCAAGTTTTGGGCCCACTTTTGCAATGAGTGTATCTATAAATTCTGGATGCTCGATAAGATCTTCGTTTTGCTCAGCAAAAGTAAGAATAGGCAGTGCACCAATATTATGAATTAAGCCAGCAAGTGCTGCTTGATCTGGCTGAAGATTGGTATAATTTTTACAAAAGACGTGAGCATTACCAGCAACCTCTGTTGCTTGGTCCCAGATTTTCCGGATTGTGGTATCAATAAATTTTGAATTTGATTGGAACATTTGTGCCATTGCAAGACTCGTCACAAGCCTTGCCGTGGTGGGAATACCGAGTCGATTAATTGCTGATTTTAAATCGTCAGTTGCTTTGGAACTGCGATAAGTTGGTGAGTTAGCTACTTTGAGTAATCGCGCTGAAATGGCTGGATCAACTTCAATAACTTTTGTAATAGAGCTAACCGATGCATTAGGGTTATTAGCAGTTTCTTTAACTTTAATAGCTACTTCAGGCAATGTGGGGAGTACCAAGCTATCGTATTTTATTGCAAATTTAAGTTGATTTATAATGGATTCAGCATTGATCACTTGGAACTCACCTTAATGACTTAAAGACTTTGAACTGAATATGGCTAACAGAGTGACCTTAAGCCTAAGGTGTCGATTAACTTACTATTTCAGTATAAGCAATTTTTTCAATTTTGAGAGGCGCATCCTGTTCAGCGATAAATATTTGATCTTTAGTTTCAGCTGGATTAGCGTCAAGTCGCAACCGGGCAAGCCCTATATAGGGTGGCTCACTTGTTACGTCGATTAATTTACCAATTATACGGTTTGATGCTTGATCTTTAAATTCAGTGCTTACCTCTGGTAGTTTATCAAAGGCGGTAACTTTAAAAATTCCGAATTTAGTTTTACCTCTAAAATGTAAACGGGCAATAGGCTCTTGGCCGGTATAACAGCCTTTATTAAAGCTAACCCCAGCTAATAAATCTAAGCCGATATCTTGGGGTATATACTGTCCGCTTATGGCATAGCTAGGCCAGAGCAAACCCTTGTTAAGCCATGACCGATGCCAAAGATCAAAGCTGCCAGTTTGTAGCGGCTCATTCTCAATATTTGCTAATGAATTATTGGGCGCTAGATAAGCCTGATATTCGTTTGAGTGAGTTGGACTCAATTGAACCCAATCATAAGCTGGTTGCGATTGAGATGAGTCAATAACTAATGAATAATCTTTTAAAGATTTTTCAACTAAAGTGACTTTAGAGAATACACTGTATTTTTTAAGATGCGCTAAGGTATTTTCAAGATTATCCAATGGCAGCAAAAAGAAAAATTCATGGGCTTTAAGTGTTTTTAAATCGTTAATTTCTGCAAGCTGTGGGTCTGCACTAGTATCAGAGGCTATTTGATTGGCGTGTTGGTCTTGGTGTAAATTTTCAATACCAATTGGGGCGCGCTCATAAAATATATGAAATATGGAAATAGCCCTACCTTGAGCGGTGCAAGCGGCAGCTAAAGAGGCTACACCAGGTGCAAGCTTTAATATATCACAAGTTAATTGACCTTGTAAAAATTTGGCTGAGTCTTCCCCAGAGCAACTCATTAAGCCAAATTGTGCATTTGGTATCTTGAATAAATATTCAGCTGGCTTCTCGGTTTTTTGAGTCACTGAGTAGGCCCCTTCCATTGGCTAAAGCAGGTATCTAATGATTGTAATTCACGCTCTGGTGGTTGTTTTTCTGGGGTACCTACATATAAAAAACCGATAATTTCATCAGCTGGGTCAAGATCAAACGCAGCCATAACATGCGGGTCTGAGGCGAAGCCACCCGTGCGCCACATGCACCCATAACCCAAGGATGTAAGCGCAAGCTGAATATTTTGTGCGGCAGTTGCTACTGCGCAAAGTTGTTCTACTGCTGGTATTTTGTGTTCATGGTCAACTTTTGCGGCAACCACTAGAACTTCTGGTGCTCTTAACAAGAGGTTTTTAGTGCGCTCAGCTTGTTGTTCAGATACGCTGCCTTGGGCTTCTAGGCTTTCTAAAAAAATTCTACCTAAGGTTTTGCGCTCATCGCCAGCAACCAACATAAACCGCCAGGGTTTAAGTTTGCCATGATCTGGAGCAGACATACCAGCTTTAATACATTCTTGCCATTGTGCTTCTGAGGGTGAGGGCGTGGTGAGCAGCGGCGTGCTGCGACGATTTTGCATGAGGTTGATGAAATCAAATGTCGGTTGGGCTGGCTGGGTCATGATCAATCTTCCATTGTTGAATAAGTACTTTTGCTTTAATAACTTCGATGGTATCAAGCAATACCTCTTGAACCAAGTGGTTTGCCTCACTATTCGGTTTAGATAATGACTCTAGTAGTACTTCAATAGTCTCGTCAATAAGTTCTGTACTAAGATCACTCCGAAAATAGTCAATGATTTGGTCGGTTATTGCGTAGACCATATCGCTTACAGTGTTTTCGAGTAGTTGAGTTGCATGCCCACCAAATAGCGGCATAGATTTTAATAAAGCTAAATCTTTACTACGATGAGCGGCTTGTTGCACCAGGTGTTGAATAGCCTTACGGATCTCAGACTTACGGATATCGTAAGCTTTATGAATGGTGTGCGAGATGTTTTGTGAAATTATATCGCTAATATGTTCTTGTTGTGGTTTGACTGCTTTATCAATAATTTGCTGTAAAATTGGGCTGCCAAGTTTTAATTCTCTAGAGACTCCATCAAGTATTTCAACTACCACGCGATCGGAAATTTCTTCAGAGGCAATTGATAAGTATTTTTTATAATATTGAAAGAGAATTGTATTTTGCCAATTTAAAATACCTAATTCATGCAGTCTACGTATTATTATGATTACTCTCAAAACTCTGAGCAAATGGAACGAGCCCACGGGGATACATCCCAGTAGGTCGTACCAATGAGAAATAGGAAATATATACCATTTGTAGTAATGTTTGTGTTGTATAGCAAGTATCCATCGAAAACAAAATTCGAGCAGATAAAGTGCAATAAATACAAGATCGTACTTTAAAAAGTCTTCATGAATTGGTACATAAAATGAATGAAAAGCTGGAGATATCCATTGAATAATATCTTGAAAACTTTTACTTTCGAACAGCGCATCAAAAAATATCCAGCTTATGTTAAGGCTTATTAGCCCCAACATAAGCAGATCTATAGTTAATAAAAATTTGTTTTCATTAGAGTCACGAGCCGACTGGTTTGTTTCGCTAGTATTCATTTGATCTTGTTTGTCGGCTTTAAAGTCGGCGTGTTTCATTAAGTGAAATTACAATAAAGTTAGGCTGTTTGCGGGTGATTATGATGCTCGTGCTTGCTAAAAGCATGAGTTGGAGTTTTCGCATTAAAAAATGGATTCTCACCCATGAGCCTCAAACAGCGTGCGATGAGCCCCAAGCGACCATAGCTTGCGTTAGTAAGAACTTCTTTAAGTGTATTGATTTCTTCTGTGGTGAAGCCAAGTGCATTAAGTTGAGAGAAGTTACCTGGAGCCTTTATTTGCGCATGTTGATCCCATGTGAATCGAAATAGACATTCGGTTTTTTGGTAGGGTGGCTTCATTTGCAGCATAAACGTGACATCATCGCGCCCAACGTGTGCAAAGATTGATTCGATATTATTACCATGATAGGTGGTAATGTGTTTAGCAAGACTTGAGCAGGCTAAAACACATTGATCAAGTGCACGTGCAAAATCGAGAGGTTGGCCGCATTCTTTCCATTGAAGGCCTTTGACTAGTTTTGGCATGCGTTCAGCTGTTAGCCAATCTTGAGTGAACTGTTGGTGATAATAAGGGTCCAACAACGAGATTTGAAAATTATTTGACGTAACTTTAATATTTAAATGTTTTCTTGGCATTTAATGTTTCCTCCATGACAGGTGGGTATGGTTTCCATTACAGTGAATTCTTTATTACAGTTAACTCTGTAGGGTCATCTAGTATCTGTTAGGCTGTAGCAGTAAAACCTATAGCCCAACAAGCTGACATGGAAACTTTGACCGTTGGTATTAAAAACTAAAAAAAACGGCGGTCGTTAAGACTAGAAAGTGAGCTGAAACTGACAATTGCCTGAACGACTCATCAATTTATACCAGGCTTTTATATAAATTAAAAGTAGTTGCTTTGCCATCTATGAGCGTGATTTAGTCTTTTGTTAAGCTGTAATGGCATGAACAGCTCAAATAAAGCTCATTTTTTTATTAAATGATCGCAAGTCGCCAAAATAGTTCCTGCCAAGTGTGCAAAACGTGTATCAGACAATGGTGAGGCCCAGAGGCTATTATTGACGAAACCCACAGCTAAACTTCTATCTCGATCACAAAATGCCCCTGAACCACCAAAACCTAGATGTCCAAATCCGTTGGGTACTTGCCGCTTAGTGTTGAGCACTCTTTGATAGCCTAAGCGCCAATGCATGGGTATTCTTATGATAAGATCTGAGTCTCGGTTTTGTACTTTGCCAATTAATTTGACCCGTTGAGCAGACAAATACTGCTTATCTTCAAAGTGACCTGTAAGCAGCATTGAGTAAAGGCTTGCTAATCCGCGAGCTGTAAAAACTCCATTAATTGCTGGTATCTCCGCTTGGAGAAATGCGCGGCTGTTGACGTCTACTGTCCCAATAGTATCAATTAATGGCCAAATTGATCCGGTCACTCTGGCTGATCGATTAATTATATTTTTGGTTTGCAAATTGACTTTGTTCTTTAAAGTTCGACCTAGGTGGCTGCGCAAATTGCGATACCAGGTTTCATTGAGAGATTGAGGTGGTTTTTTAAGAATTTGCGCTGTGTTTTGTAAATGTCGCTGTGGCACTGAAAAATAATTTTGTCGTCCCATAATAGGTTTAAGCGTATATTCAAGCATCTGGCTTGGTTTCATCCCTGTAAGCCGATGTATGATTTCTCCTATAATCCAACCAAAAGTCATTGCATGATAGGCCGAACGGTTCACCTGGTCATGGGAGGAAGCAGTTTTAGCAATAGACCAGATCATTTGATCCCAATCAAAAATATCTGATTCTGACTCTATAATTCTACTAAGATCTGCAAGACCAGTTTGGTGGCATAAGGCATCTTTTATGGTAAGTTTATCTTTAAAATTTTGTTTAAAGCTTGGCCAAATTTTTGCAATACGAGTATCGTAACTGATACCAGCTTCTTCCATGGCAATATGCAATAAAGTGGCAAGCACGCCTTTAGAGGTCGAATAACTCATACAACCAATGTTTTTAGTCCATGGATTATTGTATTCATCACGAAAGCCCGACCATATATCCAATACAGCTTCTCCTTGCCAATAAATACAAAGTGCAGCGCCACCACCAAGTTGATTTAATTGGTCACTGAATACTTGGGTTACTTTTTCAAATTGTGGGTTTGCCACGCCATGAATTACTCGAATCATTAAGGTCCTTCTCCATGCAATATGTTCAGTTTAAAACAGATAAATTTTTGAATAACCCTCATATGCAAACTATGTGGGGTGCTTTTTTTCGGCCACTACCAAGTGTTCAATCAACTCAAATCACTATTCCCCTGCGTGATGGATTGACTCTAGCGGCTCATCAAGTGACTCCTCTGGATCAGTCAACGAAAGCCATTTGTATTTTATGGCATGGATTAACTGGTAATTCACAAACTCATTACATACTCGGTTGTCAAAAAAAACTACAAGCTGCTGGCATTGCTTCTATTGGTGCAAATCATCGCGGCAGTCTTGGAGTTGACTGCCCAGCATTTCACGGTGAGCTCTTATACCATGCCGGGGTTATCGACGATTTACAAGATACCTTGAATTATGCACACAGCCAATTTCCAAATATACCTGTATTTTGTATGGGAGTGTCGTTAAGTGGCAATATGCTTGTTAGAGCTTTAGGTTTAAATGCTTTGCCAAGCTTGGCTGGAGCTTGTGCAGTTTCGGTGCCTTTTCAGTTGTCAGAAACAGCCGATGCAGTGGATAAGGGGATTGGTAAGTTATATCAATCCTATTTACTCAAACGCATGAAACGCTTGGTGCAAGCTAAAAATACCAGAAATTCAACTTTGCCATATAATGATAAAATAAGTATTAAAAAATTGAATAATATTCGCAGCTTTTGGGGGTTTGATAATCAGGTAGTGGCACCTATGCATGGTTTTAGAAACGTACATGATTACTATAACTCGTGTAGTTCAGGGAATTATATAAACGATGTAAGCCAGCCTTTATTGATTATGCAAAGTGCAGATGATCCTTTGGTGCCAATAAGCTCTTGGCCAAGTTTTTCATCGCTGCCTGCGTGTGTAGAGTTTGAAGCCTACGATAAGGGTGGCCATGTAGGTTTTGTTGGGCCTGGTTTAGAATACGAGGTGGAAGATCGATTGACTCGATGGATCAATAGTCAACTTGATCTAGGAGTGGGCCTTACATCTTAAGGCTTAGACTCAAATAAGGCATGGCTTGAGTTAATTACTTATTAATGATACTTATAGAATAGCGACCTTAGCAAAAAATTAGTTCCAATTAACAGGTTGTTAGTATTTGTATGGCGAGCTTAAACATGGGTTCAATTGAAGGAGTTATCACATGGCTGAAACAAAACACGTGGAGTTACTTGAACTCGAAGATGGTCAAGTGATTGTGAGAGATACCGACGCTGAAGGCGAGGGTGCCACTTTAATGACTATTGAGTTTAATAAATCTGTGGAACAGTATTTTGGTGATCAGAAGATGAATATCTGTCGTGAAATGCTGACTGCTGGGTTACAAGCTGCTAGCGATATTAATGAGTCCTATTCAAGCTTTTGGATGTCGCAACGGCCAGTTAGTGCTGAAAACGTTGACCGAGAGACTTTGATCAAATATTTTGAGCAAGAACACCCAGCCGAGCTAACGAAGCACCTGACTCTCCATTAGCGCGAGTTTAGGCTTAAGTTGCTTAACTTAAGCCGGTCACCCATTAGTAGGGCTTCATAGGCCTGTATTAGGTTTTAATTTCGTTTAATTTTACTGGCTCAATATTAATATTGCCAGTCACTGCTGGGTGGCTGGTTTTTTGTGTTATGACTTGGGAATCTGAATGTTGTACAACTATATTACAAACCCATGGTGTGACAGCGTAAAGCAGTAAAAATAGGCCGATTGTAGTAATTGTTTGTTTTTTGATCATGCTTTGAGCCTTATTGTGCGGCAACTGAGTCTTATTTAACGAGCTTGAAGCGGTTGAGACGATACTACGTGAGTTCAATGAAGTTTTCATTACTGTTGGCCCCTTAGCAGCTAGCTTGTGAAGAAAATTGTTTTTTACAACTACCTTGTTTTTTACAACTATTTTATTTTTTTCAACTCTCTTTTTGTGACTTCTCAATGACTTTTGCATATTTTGCTCCATCAGTTCGTCCATCTTATGCGCTTAGTAGTTAAATCACTATATACTTTGAGTTGTAGGTGAGTTGCCGTTTTTCGTTGTTTTGTAACTTCGGTAACTTTGATTAAGTATTCGTTAAGGATTAAAGCCTTTATGTCATATATATCACGAGAAAATTTAAAAACAAGTATTACAGATGCTTTACAGTATATTTCTTATTTTCATCCCGAAGATTTTATTAAAGCTATGAGTGCGGCCTATGAACGAGAAGAGTCACCAGCAGCCAAGGGCGCTATGGGACAAATCCTCGCAAATTCAAGGATGTGCGCGCTTGGTAAGCGGCCTGTTTGCCAAGATACTGGTATTATTGTGGTCTTTTTAAAAATAGGTATGGGAGTAAAATGGGATTTTGACGAGGCTATAGAGGGTGTTGTCAATGAAGCTGTGCATGATGCCTATACTTGGCCTGATAATCCTCTAAGAGCATCGATTGTTGCTGATCCGGCTGGAGCCCGCAAAAATACAGGTGATAACACGCCAGCAGTTGTGCATGTGCAATTAGTTGCTGGTGATCAAGTGGAGGTAACAGTGGCTGCTAAAGGAGGTGGCTCAGAAAATAAATCTAAATTTGCCATGCTGAATCCTAATGAGTCAATTGTTGATTGGGTTTTAAAAACAGTACCAACTATGGGTGCTGGTTGGTGTCCACCTGGTATTTTAGGTATTGGTATTGGTGGTACAGCTGAAAAGGCCATGCTGTTAGCAAAAGAAAGTTTAATGGAGCCTGTATCAATTGATCAACTTATAGCCAAAGGCCCCAGTAATAATCTTGAAGAAATGCGTTTAGAGTTATTTCAAAAGGTTAATGCATTAGGCATTGGCGCGCAGGGGCTTGGTGGTTTAACTACGGTTGTAGATATTAAAATTGCTGACTACCCAACTCATGCTGCATCTAAGCCTGTAGCTATGATCCCCAATTGTGCAGCTACTCGACACTTGCATTTTACCTTGAAGCCTGGTGAAGGCCCTGCAAAGTTTAAAGCGCCAGACCTTTCAATTTGGCCAAAAATTGAATTTAATGACGAAGGCAGCGTTCATAAAGTGCAACTCGATACTATCACTCAAGCAGAGGTAGCTTCTTGGAGCCCAGGTGATACCTTATTGCTTAGCGGTACTTTATTGACAGGTAGGGATGCAGCCCATAAGCGTATTCAAACTTTTTTACAAGAGGGTAAAGAGCTACCAGTTAGTTTTAAAAATAAATTTATTTATTATGTGGGGCCTGTGGATGCAGTGGGCGATGAAGTGGTTGGCCCTGCGGGCCCAACAACCGCATCACGTATGGACAGCTTCACTCGTATGATGCTGGAGCAAACAGGTTTACTGGGTATGATTGGTAAGGCCGAGCGAGGTGATATTGCAATTGAAGCCATTAAAGATAACAAGTCTGTGTATTTAATAGCCGTTGGTGGTGCTGCCTATTTAGTTTCCAAGGCAATAAAGTCTTCAAAAGTTGTGGGTTTTGCAGACTTAGGTATGGAAGCAATTCATGAATTTGTAATTGAGAATATGCCAGTAACGGTCGCAGTAGATTCTAAAGGTGAGTCTGTCCATAAAACAGCGCCGGTTATTTGGCGAGAGAAAATAAAAAGCGGCAAATAAGCTTTGTACATATGAGTGACAATAATTTGTTTTTGACATGATTCTATAAGGCTGTTGTAGGTTTGCATGCAAGCTTGTACAAGCTAACGAATTTTACGATCTAGGCCTATACTGGGTATAGATTTAAAGAGATAAGGTATTGATAGCAAATTTAAAAGCCTAAAGCCATTAAATATTGAGCGTCAAAATGATTATTTAAAGGGTTTGAATGAATACTTTTGGAGAACAAACTGTTACTGGGGAGCTATTGATAGTCGACGACAATCTTATGGATCGAGAGATATGTCTGGGGGTATTAAAGAGTTCCAGTATCAGTTTTTCTCGCATTGTTCAGGCCGTTAGTTTACAAGAGGCAAGGCAGTATCTACGCCAAACAACCCCAGTAATAATATTATTAGATTATCACCTCAACGACGGTGAAGGCAGTGATTTATTGCCAGATATTACTCAATCTGCTCAATCCCATTATATGCTGACTCCGTTGATCATTATGATTACTGGCCAGGGTGGCGAGTCAATCGTGGCTTCAGCATTTAGGGAGGGGATTACAGACTATATTATAAAAAAAGATTTAATGGCAAATTTAATCCCTGCTTTAGAGCGCGCCGTGCATAAGCTTGAGGTTCAAACTGCTCTTAATGAACGTATCTCAAAAGACTCTTTAACCAAATTGCTCAACCGGGCTACTTTCTTAGAACGAGCAACAGCATACATAAAAGAAGCCCAGCTCTTTGAAGAACAATGCGCTGTTATTTATCTTGACCTTGATAATTTTAAAAAAATAAATGATACCTATGGTCACAAATCTGGTGATTTATTTTTAATAGAGATCAGTCATCGAATTAACAAACTTTGTCGTAAGTCTGATTTAGCTGCACGGTTTGGTGGCGACGAGTTCGTTATTTTAATGAAAGGGATCTCTAAAAGAGTATTGATTCAAAAAATTGACCAATGGGTACAGGATAACAACAAGATAACGAGTCAAGTTATTCCAAGTATGAATTTAAGTTGTTCTGTCGGTATTACACTGATTGATTTAGTCCAATCTAAGCCGGTTTCAATTAATCAATTATTAGAACAAGCTGACGCTGCTATGTACAAGGTGAAGCAAAACCATAAGGGTGGCTATGGCTTTTTTAATTCTAACGAAACTATTATGGTTAATTTCTTAGAGCATGATATTGATAAAGCAATCACCTTAGATCAGTTTGAACTTAATTTTCAGCCTATTCGTAGTGCTCAAAATTTATCAATAGTGGGGTTTGAAATTTTAGCCTGCTGGCCGCAAGCACCTGATGAATTAACAACTACCCAGCTATTTCATTATATTGAGAAGTACAATCTGGAGCAGATGTACCAGCATTGGCTACTGCAAAAAGTGTTTCATTATTTATCAAACTGGAAAGATGAGCTTGATTCTAAAATTTATTTTTCAATTAATGCGCCTAACTCAACTAAGGGCTGTCTGCATTTCAAGCAGGAATTAACCCAATCTATAAAACACTATGCGCCAGAGATACAATTTTTAAGAGTTGAGATTAGTGAATCTTCATTTAATCAGTATTATGAGTTTTTCTTACAATTTAAAGCAGATTTAGAATTATTAGGTATCAAGGTATCTTTAGACCAATTTGGTCGGCAGCCTTCTAATTTGGTCGATCTAGCATCAATTCATTTTGAAACTTTGAAATGTCGCAAAGAAGACTGTGTAACTTCCACAGGCCATACAACTTTTGAAAAAATGATTCGCCTTGGAAGTCACGTCACACGATCAATTCATTCTGAATTGATCGCTGTAGGCATAGAAACTGAAGCAGAAATGCAAGCGGCATTAAAAGCAGGTGCCGTACATTTGCAAGGTTATATGCTTGGTAGGCCACAAATAGGGCATAACAGTTGGTTTGAATTTATGCAGTGCTTTGAGACTTCTTCCAAAGTAAATGCCCGTTAACTAAGATCTATTAACTTAAGACCCTAGGCTTGATTGCTTGGCCTCAATTAACTTAAAGTTTGATCACCAGTTGGCACAAAAGATTCCAATAACTATTTGCAATTTCATACCAATATAATGGCGAAAGTTGGCTTCTTTGAGTTGTGTTAGCCATAAACAATTTAATTATAGTAATATTTCTTTGTTCTATCGTATCGCCTATATCAAATGGCGATAACATATGAGTATCGATTACTCTACGTCGTGGACTAGGCTGATTATCAGAAGCCCTTTGGGATAAATCTTCTGTTGTATTTATTGCTTGAGTTTTCATTATCTGCCAACCTGTCTAAATTCCTGCATTGAAACAACATCATTGTTATCTTTCGCTATCGGCTGAGTGTCTTCTACAGTTGTATTTGCATAGCTTTGGGGGGTGGCAGTCAGAGGTTGTAATAAAGTAAATATAAGCCAACCACACATTATACCAACCGAAAAGCAACTGAGAAGATGAACTCTTGAGTATTTTATATGAGCTTTTTGCTGTTCCATTGAACGCAGCCCAGTTGCAATATCAAGTAAAGATGGTTTTTTGGCTTGCCGAGTGTAAGTAGAAAATAATGTTTTTTCGATTAATTGATGCGCAAAGCGCAATGATTGATCGGATATATGATAGATAACCCATAATTGTAAAGAAGTAAAAAATTTTGATGGCTTGCTTAAACCGGCAATTTGAAACCTGTGTTCAATATATCTTTTAAATCCCGAAAAATTAAAGGGCTTTATAAAAATGCTCTGTGTGATTCTAGACGAGAGCAATTGTGCGTCTGTTTGTAATAGTACAGCATCTAAAGAAGGTTGCCCAAAAAGGACAATTTGCATGAGTTTATCTTGGCTGGTTTCTAAATTGGTCAAGTATCTCAACTCTTCAAGTTGCTGAACCGACAGCTTTTGTGCCTCTTCAACAAATAAAACACATGGTTTGTGCTCTCTACGTAAATTAATAAGAGCTTGAATCAATTGATGAAAGATTTTATTTTTAGGTTTGTCTAAATCAATTTCAGGGCTAAGCTCTCGAGAAACTACAGAAAGTATTGATTCACTATCTGCTAATGCAGGATCACTTATAAAAATTATATTATATGAGGAATTAAGCATCTTATGGGCTTGACGACATAAGATAGTTTTGCCACTACCAATATGACCTATTACTTTAATGATGCCAAAACTTTGCTTTAAACCAAAGTCGATGGCCTCAATTGTTTCATTTTTACCATCCTCACCATAAAAAAAATCTAAATTAGGTGTGGTAGGCAATGGATTTCTCTCGAATCCGAAATATTCTATATACATAATCATCCCTGATCTATTTGAATATATGGTGGTTGCTCTCAGGCAAGTCATATGCCTTAAAATAATATACTACTTGGTTTGAACCTATTGTCTAATGATTTGAACTGCGAATTGACTCAAATAAACATTCGTTTCATAAGGCTGTTTAATAATTAACTTTAGCTAAGTTTAGCAAAAATTATGTAAAAAGCCTTTTTATTGGGCATACTATTAGTCTGAACTCATACAATGATATAATGTAAAAAATTCACACATTTTATGAAGGTATGAGCAATGAATCATTATGACTATGTGGTTATTGGGGCAGGTTCAGGTGGAGTTCGTTCAGCTCGAATTGCTGCGAAGTTAGGTGCCAAAGTAGCCATTATTGAAGCTGCAGCGCTTGGCGGTACTTGTGTCAATTTAGGCTGTGTACCCAAAAAATTAATGAGCTATGCAGGTCAATATGGCGTGGCCATGCACGAGTCTGCAGGCTATGGCTGGTCAATGTCTGGCAGCTTTAATTGGTCACAATTTTTAAGCCGCAAGAATGCAGAAATTAGCCGGCTTAATGGCATTTATGCCAAATTATTGCAAGATGCTGGGGTCAATACTTATCACGGTGTTGGAGAAGTCATCAAGAAAGATGAACAACACTTCACTATACACGTTCACGGCGAGATTGAGCACAAATTAACAGCTACACGGGTGCTTTTAGCAACAGGCGGCGCTCCCATTCGACCTCACCTAGAGGGTGCAGATCAATTATTAGTCTCAGATGATATTTTTTTCCTTGATAAATTGCCTCAAAGTATGGGTATTATTGGTGGTGGCTATATAGCTTTAGAGTTTGCCTGTATATTAGCTGAACTAGGCGTTAAAATTGAAGTATTTGTCCACAGAGATAAAATCTTAAGACCTTTTGATGAACATTTGCAACAATGGATTTTATCCGCCTTAGAGCAGCTTGATATACCAGTTCATTTTAATCATAAATTGCAAGCAATTGAACATTCTACAGGTTCGGTTAAGTCTTCGGACAATAAGCAAACCAAGCTTGTATTTGATGCTCAAGGCCAGACACTCGAGTATAATTTTGAACAAGTTCTTTGCGCAATAGGCCGTAAACCACTGCTTAATGCCGTGAATACGCTTAAACCTCAAACCACTCAATCTGGACATATTCAAGTCAATAAGTTCTTTGAAACTTCTGTTGCGCAACTTTATGCTGTAGGTGATATTACAGGAATAGCTGAATTAACCCCGGTTGCCATAGTACAAGGCCAGTGGCTATCTGAGAATTTATTTAGTGACCAAACAAAAGCATTTGACTTAAAGTCAGTACCTACAGCTGTGTTTACAACTCCACAAATGGCTACAGTTGGTGAAACCCAAGCTGAAGTAGAAGCCAGAGGCCAAAATTTTAAAATGTATTGTTCAGAATTTAGGCCATTAAGACATACACTTTCAAATAGTAAGGAACGGGTTGGTATAAAACTTATTGTGACCGACGATGAACATGAAAAAGTCCTAGGAATCCATATGTTAGGTGCGGATTCACCGGAAATAATCCAAGGTTTGAGTGTGGCTTTTGATATGGGTATGACTAAGCAAAATCTTGACGATACCTTAGGTGTTCATCCCACAGTAGCTGAGGAGTGGGTTACTCTTAAGTAGTTAATTGCTGAGCTGATTGGTTTAAATATCTTGACTGATTGATTTAAATATCTTGAATAATTTTAGTAAAGGATCAATTTATGAAGTTTACATGGCGCAATATAGTGCAGTTGCTCAATGATATTGGCCATGTGGTTGAAGGTCGTGAGCGATATCTTCGAGTTATTCCTTTATTAAAATCTATTGAGCATGATTACCGGCATAAAGTTGATGGCTTTCATCAGATTACCGCCCAGAAAATTGCAAACTTATGCAAAACCAATGGCGCTACCTGGATCAAAATGGCCCAGTATTTAAGTTGTCGAGCTGATATTTTACCTGAGGAATATATTAACGCCTTTAGCCAATTGCAATCCATGTCCATACCCCATGAATCAGTTTCATTTGTGGATATAATTCCTGTGCTTAATCAGGCTTGGGGGAATGGCTGGGAAAAGAAATTTGCAACGTTTAATGCGGTTCCAAAAGCTTCAGCATCAATTGCGCTTGTATATCATGCGACGCTCTTTAGTAATAATCAAAGCGGTGGGGAAGAAGTTGCAATTAAAATACGAGTTCCAGGGGTTGAGCAATTATTTCAACAAGATGCAATTGTCTTTAAAGCTTTAGCAAAAATGCTAAAGCCATTTTTTAAAGAGATAGACATTGTTCAAGTTGTTGCCGAAATAATAGAAACCACCATGGCAGAGCTTGATTTTTCGCTTGAAAAAGACCGAATTAATGAATTTAGCGAGTTTAAACAGACATCTACTTTGGCGATTCCAGAGTTGTATGACAATTTGTGTACAGAGGGAGTTTTGGTAACCCAGTGGGTTCATGGCATTCAATTACAAGAATTACTTAAGAAAACTCAAGTATTCGACCAAAGCACTGCAGAAAAGAGTTTTACAAAAAAAAGTACTGCAGATACTCAGCCAATTCCTAGCTCAAATGATAAAAAAGCTCAAGATGTGGTGAAGCGCTTAGTTGAATCTATGATTCAACAGATGTTTTCTCATGGAGTATTTCATGGTGATCCGCATCCAGGCAATATTATTGTAAACCAGGCCGATGAAATTTATTTGATTGATTTTGGGTTTGTAGGGCATTTAACAGTTGCCCAAAGACAAAATTACTTGCAATTATTACTGGCTTTAACTCAAAAAGATATTGACCAGAAAAAATGTGTACAGTTATTTCAAGCCGCCGGGTTTTCTGCTAAAAACCCAGAATTATTTGAAACAATTGCAGCCTATTTGCAAGAGTATTGTACAGCAGAAGACAGCGTGCAACTCGATGATCGTATGGGGCAGCTACTCAAGGCATTTCGTAAGAATAAAGTGAAATTACCTTCAGATTTTATTGCCATTGTAAGAGTGGTATTAATTTTAAGTGGTCAGTTACAACAAGTAAATGTAAATTTTATGGATATTTTATATAAAACCAAACGCTAAGCCTTATGGCGAACGCCATTAAAGCTGCGAAAAAAATGTATATTTACAATAAATAGAATTAAATACCAGACTAACGTCGTAATAATTAACGCTAAAGCTATATAGCCAAAAATGTCAGGTGCTTTCATTAAAGTTGTCATAAGTGATTCTTGATAATAAAAAAACCATTGATGATTTGGTGGAAACCAGGCGTCATGCAGCCAATAAAAAAACTCTAACGGGGCTAGCATAAACACTAATCCTGCAAAACAAGCGATTATTAACCAGGGTGCAGCAATATGAGCACCAATTTGAGGTAAAAACTGTTTTTTTCGCATAAGTACAAGCTGTACAGTTATGGCAATCCCGGCACTGGTTAAGGCAGTATAAAAAAATATATTAATAAGTTGTGCAACATCTTGTAAGTGTAATATCTCTGCTTGACGCAGCACTTGAATATCGGCCAGGCTATTAGGTGATTGATAATTAATTGCCGCAAGTCCTACGCCCTGATTATTGATTGCTGCAGTAATTTCATGAAAAATTCGAAAATATTCTTGAGGTGCTAATAACTCAAAATTGTCTTTGAAGCGATTTTCAGGCCCAAATTTGAGTATAAAATCATGAATATTAAGCCAGTCAAACCAGATGGGGTAGCCAAAATCAAATAGTGCAAGTGTTTGCCATGCCAGATAGCTTGAAAGCACAAGAATGCAAAGACTCCATAGAATTAACAAGCTATGTTTCATACAACAATACCTTTTGTAAGTATATAACTCTCTTAGAATGTATTATTATCGGCAACGAATCCGTGTAATCAATCGATAATGGGGAGTCGCATATTGGCTTAACTCAATATTTACATACTCACTTTTTTGGTCGAGTATTTGATACCTAAATTTGCCTAAGCTATCGCACTGTTGCTGAGCAGAACTTTGCATCGCGGCAAGGCTATTTTGCTCTAAACGAGACTCATGAGTTAACTCAAATTCTAATGTATCTAAAGGTTTAATATTTTGGTAGTAGAGCTCTGGCCCACTAAACAGCGTTGTGCAGCCAGATATACTGGCAAAGCTTAATACTAGGCCTAATATCCAATAAAGGTTAAACTGTGGTTTAAAGTAATTCATGAGCTCTTCCTTAAGCTTTCTCTGGGTTATCTTCCGTAATTTTTACTCGGTTTTAGCTTCAAGAGTTTTGCCAATCCATTTGAGTTCATAGAGGTCTTTACGGCGATCAAGAGTATTTGTTACTGCGCCCTCATGCCGCAGGTGATCTAACTTTGTTAGATCAAGATCACATATCAATGTCATTTCGGTGTTTGGGGTTGTTTCCGCCATAATTGAGTCGTGAGGAAAGGCAAAATCTGATGGTGAAAATATAGCTGACTGGGCGTATTGTATTTCGGCATTTTCTACTTTTGGCAGATTACCCACACTGCCGCTTATTACAACATAGCACTCGTTTTCGATGGCGCGTGCTTGAGCACAACGTCTTACTCGTAGATAGCCATTTTTAGTATCAGTCCAAAAAGGTACAAACAGAACTTTCATGCCTTTATCGGCTAAAATCCGACTTAATTCTGGGAATTCCACATCATAACAAATAAGTATGCCAATTTTACCCACATCCGTATCAAACACCGTGAGTTCATCGCCGCCTTGCATAATCCAAGTTTTGGCTTCGTTTGGCGTCACATGAATTTTTGATTGATGTTTGACTGACCCATCTCTTTGGCATAAATAAGCCACATTATACAGTTTACCCTCATTCACAAAAGGCAGGCTACCAGCAATAATATTAGTGTTATAACTTAAGGCGAGTGCTGACATTTGCTCCACAATGTGCGGTGTATATTCGGCAAGATTATGCATGGCATCTACTAGATTATCCTGATTACAACCAGCCAGTAAGGGGGCATTAAAAAATTCAGGAAAAAGCACAACATCAGATTGATAATCAGATAACGCATCCACAAAAAACTCCACATCACGCATTAAAGCTTCAAGCGATGGAGTTGTTCTCATTTGCCATTGAACTACCCCTACACGAATGTTAGTGGACTGTTGCGCAAAAATTTCTTTGGACTGTGTTTCGTAGTAAATGTTACTCCACTCTAACAGAGTTGCAAAACCACTGGATTCATCATCTTGTGGTAGGTAGCCACGCAGCAGGCGTTTCACTTCAAAGTCGTTTGACAGCTGAAAGGTTAATATAGGGTCGTAGAGTTCTTTGCGGGATACTTTTTCTATGTATTCGTGAGGTGAAAGTTCGTTTGAGTGGGTATCATAACCTGGGATTCTACCGCCAGCTACAATTGCTCTAAGATTGAGGTTGCGGCACATTTCCTTGCGAGCATCGTAAAGTCTTCGCCCAAGGCGTAAGCCTCTATAATCGGGATCAACAAAAACATCAATACCGTATAAGACGTCACCTTTGGAGTCATGGGTGGTGGCGCAGGCGTTACCAGTGATTTGATTGTAAGTGTGGTTATCACCATATTTTGAATAGTCCACAATAATAGAAAAAGCAGCTGCAATTACAGTACCGTTGTTTTCAATACAAATTTGACCTGCTTTAAATTTATTTAATATGGAAGTATATTCTTTTGGTGTCCAAGCGCCATCCACTCGTTTATAAATACGATTCATTATTTCGCAAATATTATCATAATCATCTAATCCTAATCTTCTCAAGACTAAATGATGCTCCACAGAGTTTTCATCTGTTGAATTAATAGGGTTGAGAGGATGGTCTTCTGACATGTATTGCTCCAAAAATACTTACAAAAAATAGATTGCGCGATTAGTATATATGGTTGAGGACGTGTTGTGGTTCAAAAAAACACAGTTAAAGTGAATTAAATAGACTCAATGATTGAATTGAACCCATAAAATATAGCACTATGACACTTAAGCTTAGGGTAGGTTGTGGGTATTATTTAAGCTTGAGATAATATTGTTCAAAGTCGTGAGCTGAAATAGGGCTTGAAAAATAATTACCTTGCAAAAAGTCAGCACCCAACTCATTGAGCCATATAATTTGATCGGCTTGTTCAATACCTGAGGCAGTTGTTTTAATATTAAGCGATTTAGTCATTGCAATAATTAAATTTAAAGTAGCATTTGACGGTTCAGGTCTTAAAATAATTGATTTATCGATTTTAATATCAAATGACAACTGAGCTATGCTATCTAAAGACGTAAAACCTTTGCCAAAATTATCGATACTAATCGCAATGCCATTTTGTTGTAAAGTTTTGAGTGTTTCAATATGACGTTGAGAGCTGTGTAGAATTATACTCTCTTTAATTTCAAATTCTATATTCAGAGTACCCGGGTCGTATTGATTAAAAATATAAAGTGTTTTTTCTAAAAAGGCAGGATCTTCAAGTTGGCTCAGAGAAATATTGATTGAAATGGGAGTTTTACTAAACCATTGGTACCAGTAGTGTGCTTGATGACAGACTGATTCTAATACCCAATACCCAAGTGGAACTATAAGTCCGCTTTCTTCCATATAAGTTATAAATTCTTGAGCATTAACCGCATAATTATCTTGTTGCCATCTTAATAGAGCTTCGCAGCCATAAAGCGTATTTGATAGAGCATGAAACTTAGGCTGATAGTGGATCATAAACTCATGATTTTCAAATGCTGTTTGTAAAACTGTTTGAGTTTTCAACTTTTGCTCTGCCAAACAATGCATATCATCTGTATAAATACACCATGTAGCTTCAGTTTTTTTGATGGTGTACATTGCCAGATCTGCACAGCGAATAAGCTCACCGGATGTGGCCCCATGGTCTGGGCAAATCGATATGCCAATCGAGCCAGTTGAATGAATCGTATTATTTTCAAATTGATATGGTTGGTTTAATATTTTTTGAATAGCATCTATAAGTGGTGTTAAAGCCTTGAGATGGTTTAAGCCCTCAATGATAATTAAAAATTCATCACCTCCTAATCGACCAATTGAGCAGTTTTCAGGCAGACTCTGAATAAACCTATGAGCGATCTGGATTAATAATTGATCACCAATTTCATGGCCCAAGGTATCATTGATAGTTTTGAAATGATCAATATCTACAAAAATCACGGCTATTTTATTGCCTTGAATGTTGTGCTTTGTTAGCGCCAATTCCAATATTTGAATAATATGTCTTCGATTCGGTAAATGAGTTAATGAATCAATATTAGACAGCTGTCGCAGTTCTTGTTGGTGTTGACTGAGCTTTTTTAGCATAATATTTGTTTGTTGAATTAAATCAGTAAACTCATCATTTTTACGTTCCCTAGAATATTCAATTTGATGGTTATTAACATCTTCGATCTGTAAATTTTTGATCGAATTTATTATAGAGAGTAGGGGGGCGTTGATTCTTTTGCTTGAAAAATACAAGAGTACTAAAGCAATTGCACTGGCTTGTAAAATACAAAAAGCTAACATATACAAGGCTGTATATGCTATGTGACCTGCTAAGCGATGGGTAGTTAGCTTGTAAATGAGCTGACCTACAGGCTGTTTTGTACCGTTATGTATGTAGGTAAGCGGGATACGACGAGTTGTTTGTTCCCCAAAAAAGAGAGAGGACACTAGCTTGTCCAGTTGTGACTGGTTGTGTTGCTGATTATTTAAGGTATACAGCGGTATGTTTTCATTACCTAAAAGAGTCAAAAATTCAAAGTCACCCAGCATATTAATGCTTTCAAGTACTTGCTCAGCCCCTCGGGGGTCTAGATTCCAAGCGGCGTAACTGGCATTAGAGTTAGCCAAATTAATAATATCTTGGTTAAAATCGGCAAATTCATCATGTGATTGCGAAACTGCCAGCAATAAAAAACCTAAACCAAGTAATATGCCGAGGCAAAAGCTGAAAACAAGCATTATCTTTGCTTGTGCAAGCCCAATTGCTGAAAAACGAGGGAGTAACTTAAGCATATTGTATCGGCTAAAATAATGAATGAGTTAGGCGCTATAAACAATGAAGCGTTTATTTTTTTGGGAATACTATGCTGAGGTCTTAAGCTAGTATAAAGTATATTCACGTCTTGTTTCAATAAGTATGGTGGCTTTAAAGCACTTAGCTATAAACTTGCATAAGCTAAGCGGTCCAACTTATTGTGCCAGCAACTCAAGAGCTTTATGAGGTTTCGAATATGCGAATATATGCTAAGTATTATAATATATGCAGATTTGTTGAGCGTATTTTGACGGTTTGTCTAGCTGTAATAGCTTTAATGGCTTTAATAAATATACTAAACATTCCATCTAGTTTAGCAAACTCTAATCAAATAGATCAAAATCAGCCTAAAGAGCTCAATACTATAGATAAAGTTTTAGTGTGGGGAAGAGGTTTCGATGTTAAAGGTTCAATTGAATATATTGAATTATTACTTAATTTATCTGCAGAAAAATACGGCCCCTATAAAATTGTTAAAGTGACTGGCCTAGAGCAAGGGCGTGCAGTGAGTGAATTAAGAACCGGGCGTTTAGTCAATACAGCTATCTTTGGGATGGATGCTACAGCTGAGAAATCACTGTTACCTGTGTATTATCCAGTGGATCGGGGGCTCCTTGGGTTAAGGGTCTGTATAATTCGCGCAGGTGATACACGTTTTGATTCAGTAAGCAATATTAAAGATTTAGTTCACAAAAATTTAGCAATTGGTGTAGGCACTCATTGGCCAGATCGCAAAATACTCCAAGCTAACCAAGTACCGATCGTCACAAGTGCCGTCTACCACTCGTTATTTCAAATGTTGGCACAAAGACGTTTTGATTGTTTTGCTCGTAGCTTAAATGAAGTTGAAAACGAGATGTTTGTGCTTGATCCGACCAAGTTTGCAATTGAAAAAGATCTTGCAATAATTTACCCATTAAGCAACATGTTATATGTTTCGCCAAAATACCCTCAATTGCATGAACGCCTAAATTATGGCTTAGAGCAGGCTTTGAAAACTAATGCATTGACTCAGCATTATCAAGAACACTATGCTGAAATCATTCAACGTTTACATTTTTTTTCAAGAAAGCTGGTTATTCTTGGTAATCCTGATTTATCAAAAAAGTCACGGCAAATTATGAACCAATACGGGCTGATTTCTTTTGAGCAATCTCATTAATATTGGGTTTAAATATTATAATGGCCTTAAAATAGATATTGTCACTATGGAGTTATTCGTTGTTATTTAAAAAATATAATTTGTTATCAAGCCGTATTGGTATAGCTTTGATATTATTCACAGCCTCAGGCTGTATTCAAAGTGAAGAGACTACCAATACTAAAAACCATCATTACACCGGCCACTATACTGACAGTCATGTGCACACTGTAGATTTTATGCAGGAGGGAGAAAGCCTCAACAAACTTCTGAAAAGCATGGATCAAAATAATATTGATCATTCTATGATAGCCGGCATAGGTGTCATGAAAAAATGGGCTGAAAATGAACCCCAACGGCCACAATATTATTTGAGTGATAATTCACCAGTATATTGGTATAGCGCTACTGATTATCAATTAATGAAACAATACACTGACCTATCGCCTGAACAACAGTCTCGGCTGCATCCATTTATTGCTGGCTTTAATCCAACTGATATTCAGTCTGTGGATCAAGTGGCACGACTGCTCAAGCTTTATCCGCAGCATTGGCAAGGCATTGGAGAGATATTTACCCGTCATGATGATTTAAGCGCCTTAACCGAAGGTGAAATCGCTCGAGCCAATCATCCAGCTCTGCTCAAGATTTATAAATTAGCGGCTAAAAATGATCTACCGGTTATGATTCACTCGAACCTTACCTCAAAACGTGAGGATGATTGGCTGTATTTGCCAGAACTGGAAGATGCTTTAGAGTTATCCCCTAAAACTCGATTTATTTGGGCGCATGCTGGCACCAGCGGCACTTTACACCGTTGGCAAACCCATGAAAAACTTCATATTCTTATAGCTCGATTGCTTGAAAAACATGATAATTTATGGATTGATCTCTCGTGGAGCGTGCTAAAGCCGTATATTTTTCAACAAGCAAATGAGTTACAAAAGAATAGTGATGCGACAAATGTTAATTCTAATAGCACAAGTGCTAAAAAAGGTGATCAACCTCAAGTGAGCCAAGAATGGATAACATTAATTGAGAAGTTCCCGCATAAATTTATGATTGGTAGTGACGTTGTAGGTAAGTATTCCTCACAAGGAAAATTAATGCATGAGTTTAATCCACTGTTGGATAAGCTTAAGCCAGCTACAGCACATTTAGTTGCCAAGGAGAATTTTATAAATATTTTGCCACACTGGGCTCAACCTTGAGACTAAGCTGCTTTTTATAGTTGGGTAACATATTATAGTTGGGTAACATAAATCTATAGTAGAGAAATATGAATACAATAAATGTATTGCTCACAGGGTTTGGTCCATTTGGAAAAATACATAATAATGCAAGTGCCGCAATAATTAATTTTTTACGAGATAACCCATTAATTCACCCACACAATATAAATATTAAATTTTTAGTGCTCCCTGTGAGCTATTTACAAGCCCCAAGTATACTTAAAAAATGGCTTGAAAATAACCCAGAATTTGTGCCAGATTTAATTATGTCACTTGGGGTTCATAGAGGAGATTATTTTCGTTTTGAGACAAAAGCACGGTTTCAGCTAACCTCAAAAGCACAAGATATTGATGGGTGTTCAATGCACGCTTTTAAGCCATTAATACAGCATGATTTAGAATCAAGTCTTAATATAAAGTTACTTTGTGAACGCCTAAGCGAGCAAAGCCAACACCCTTTAGTAGTATCAAGTAATGCCGGTGGATATGTGTGTGAAGCTATATATCATACTTCACTTAGCCTAGCTTTAGCTATTAATGAAAAATCTGTGATAAGTTGCTTTTTACACGTTCCGTCACTAGATATTCTACCTGCAGATGTCCAATCACACTTTGTACTCAAGTCGTTAAAAGAATACATTTTAGTTATAAATTCTACTTTTTAAATTATTGTATTTATGTTCTAAATTTTCACACCGCTGTTATATAACAAAGCTTAGTCTATACCTAGGATTGTAAGAGTAACTAAACCAATAAAATTATTAACAATGGTTTGAATGGCTTTAGCTAACATATACAGTTCACCAATACATACCTAGGAGCTTTACTATGCGATTTAATTTAAAACCAACAACACTAATCACCGGTGCCATGGCTTGCTTAATTGCAACTACTTCCTTTGCTGGTAGCCATGAAACAGGCATGCAAGACAAAGGCCATAAAATGGGCAAAGAAATGATGTTTGAAAATTATGATGCTAATAAAGACGGCATGGTCTCGCAAGAAGAGTTTATGAAAAAGCCAGCAGAAATGTTCAAAAAAATTGATAAAAATCAAGATGGTAACATAAGCAAAGACGAGCATAAATCATTTGCCGACATGAAAATGGAAAAGCATGGCAAAATGATGGATGATAAAATGCAAAAAGGCGACAAAATGATGCACGATAAAATGGAGCACGGCGATAAAATGAAAGATGGCTCCAGTATGTAATCTTTTATTCATTAAAAGAATAGCATTCACAAAAAAGCCGCTTAAAACAGCGGCTTTTTTGTGGGTTTTTTCTAAGTTAAAATAAAATTATAGCTGTTTAAACTACAGCTGGGTAAATTCATGTTGCAAGCTTATTTGAGCGTTGATCATTTTAGATATGGGACAATTTATTTTGGCATCTTCTGCAAATTTGGTAAAAGCTACCTCATCAATACCTTTTACTTTTGCTTTTAATTGTAATTCTGAGCGGCTTACTTTAAACCCTTCGCCATCTTTTTCTAAATGGACATGAGCTGAGGTTTCAAGCTGTCCGTCCTTATAGCCTTCCTTCTCCAGCGCAAATGATAATGCCATGGTATAACAACTTGCATGAGCAGCTGCAATTAACTCTTCAGGGTTGGTGCCTTTCTGATCTTCAAATCGTGTATTAAAGCCGTAAGGTTGATTATTTAATACCTCGCTCTGGGTAGACACGAAGCCCTTGCCGTCTTTACCAAATGATTCATATCTTGCGCTTGCCGATTTAATAATAGCCATTATAAGATCCTTAATTAATAATACAAAAAATTATCGGGGAGTATTGATTGGTTATACCACCCATGGTTAACTTACTTATAATAAAGTCTTCGTTGTGTGATTAAATATAATAAAAAAGAGTATCTCGCTTAAGGGTAAAAATTAAGCAATTGATCAGTGCTTAGCAACAATTTTTTAGTTTTTTCTTTACGGCTAAATAGTTGTTTCGCTTGAGTTTATTAAGTTAGCTCAAATTTAATGTATAGAAAAAGATCAATCAACCAAAGTGTTCACTCTCTAGTTACGAGAGTATGCTTATCTTAACTTTTAAGCGATCACTATTTAATATAATTAAATTTTGAACTCTTAGAACTAGGCTCTGTCAGAGCTTATACGTACAATTAAAAAGGTGCGTTAGAACTGTTTATAAACTTCCTAAAGGAGAGACATATGTCACTTTCAATTAAACACCTTACAGTTACTGGTGCTTTATTAACTTGTGTATTAGGTTCATCAGCATTTGCAATGGGTCAAAACGACGAAATGAATTCTGAGTCTGGCGCTCAAAATACTCAAATGCAAGCTCCTAACCAAATGTCTCAAGAAGACATGTCTCAAGAAGAGCAAGCGAAATATGACGAAATAGACACCAACGGCGACGGTCAGTTGTCTGATGAAGAGATTTCAGCTCATGGCCAAAAAATGGATCAAGATCCAAATATGAGCGGCGGCGAGCCAATGAATGACGAGCAAACCACTCAGCAATCAACTTACTAAGTTGAATTGGAACAAAATTTGCTGACCCAAAGTTTGTTGAGCTATCCATCAGTGCATTTAACTGGTGGATAATTTTTTTACCCTTTTCAATTAATTTTATAACATTTCGACTATTTTTTCTTAAAATATGTCTTCTACTTGTTCTTTATCTTATCTTCATATTTTAAAACTTTTTAACTTCCATCTATAGTGATAAGCTGTCAAAAGTTATTTTTGCCATGGAGGCATGCATATGAATTTAATCCTTTGGCAACCAAGTTTAACTAGAGTACAAAGTTCACTACTAACTCAGTTTGTTAGGCAATTAATACAAGATCATGTAGAGGGTACAGACGCCTTATTTGATGATTTTAATGATATTAATAAACATTCCAATGAATATTTTGAAATTCTTTGGCCAAAACTTCATCAATGGTCGTTAAAATACTCTAATCAATTCTGGTATTCATTAAGTCACTTTGCTGGTCTGCCTTTAAACGGCCTAAAAACTATCCAACAGGTTTATGACCAGCCCCAAAAAGCACAAATTTATGAGGGTAAATGGTTTAAAGGCGTAAATATTAATTTTGCACAAGCCTTACTTAACCCAAATGCTTTACTTGATGCTAAACACCTCAACCAAGCTGAAGATTCGATCGCACTAATCAATATTGATGAGCAAGGTGCACGGCTTGAAATTACATGGCATGAGTTAAGAACTGAGGTCCAAGCCATGGCGCAATGGTTAACTATTAATGGAGTAGCAGCAGGGGATCGGGTTGCCGCCATTTTACCAAATCAACATCATGCAATTATTAGTATGTTAGCTACTGCTTGGGTTGGTGGGGTATTTACAAGCTGTTCGCCTGATTTTGGCTTACCGGCTTTGATTGATCGTTTTGGGCAAACCCGACCTAAAATTTTAATTGCTTGTGATGCTTATTGGTACAAAGGGAAACGTAGGGAGATTAGCGAGCGATTAGTTAATTTATTTCAAGAGCTAACGCAAGCGCCTGATAATCAATCAAGAGATTATCTAAAGCAGCTGTTAGTTGTCCCTTTGGAACACAAGCAATTGAAACTTGACCCAGAGGTTGAAGCCTATACTACACATTGGCCGGCTTCCTGGGATACATTTATACAAATCCATTATTCTAATCTGGATATACAATGGCCAACACCAAGACCAATGGCATTTAATGACCCGCTCTATATTGTGTATTCATCAGGCACTAGTGGTGCACCCAAATGCATTGTGCATTCCATTGGTGGAACATTATTACAACACGTTAAAGAGCATATGCTCCACACAGATGTGCAGGCGGGCGATAGACTGTTTTACTTTACCACGTGTGGTTGGATGATGTGGAATTGGCTGGCTTCTGGTTTAGCAGCTGGGGCAACGTTGGTTTTATTTGATGGTAATCCAATGTACCCGGAGCCTAGCAGATTACTTCAACTGATAGAAGATGAGCAGATTAATATTTTTGGCGCCTCGGCTAAATATTATGCAAGCTTACAACACCATAATATTTCTGGTAAAAATTTTAATTTAGCCTCATTAAAAACTTGTCTTTCTACAGGCTCTCCCTTAGCGCCTGAAACTCATCAATATCTTTATGATGCAATTCGAGCTGATATGTGTGTGGCTTCAATTTCTGGCGGTACAGATATTGTGTCATGCTTTGCATTGGGTAACCCTTGGTTACCTGTGCGGGCTGGTGAGCTACAAAGTTTGGGTTTGGGGATGGCTGTTGATATTTTTGACGATGCTGGTAAATCCCTGCGAGGCAAGCTGGGTGAACTTGTTTGTACAAACGCTTTCCCGTCAATGCCCCTTGGTTTTTGGCAAGACGATACCAACGATAAATTTCATAACGCCTATTTTAGTCGCTTTGTAGATATCTGGTCTCATGGAGGTTCTGTTTGGTCTCATGGAGACTATGCCAAAATTACTCAACATAATGGCTTAGTTATTTATGGCCGTTCAGATACAGTTTTAAATCCAAACGGCGTGCGAATTGGTACGGCAGAAATTTATCGACAAGTGGAGCGCTTACCGCAAATAATTGAAAGCATGGCTGTTGGTAAACAACTTGCAGGCGATGAAACTATTTGGTTATTTGTAGTTTTAGTTGCAGGCCTAGTACTTAATGCAGCTTTAGAGCAAAGTATTCGCCATGAGATTTTAGTTAATACAACCCCTAGACATGTCCCTTTAAGAATAATTCAAGCTCAGGACTTACCTAAAACTCGTAGCGGTAAAATAAGCGAATTAAGCGTCAAAAAATTGATCAATGGCCAGCCTATTAATAATGAGAGCGCCTTGGCTAACCCTGAATCTCTCGAATTTTTTAAATGCTTTGCTAGAGATACGGCCTAATTAATATGAAATTTATAGACTTATCAGCTTTAACTTTATGATCTATAGATATTTTTAACTCATGGCATCTATTTTGCACAGGGTTACTCCAGTACCTTTATTTTGGAGTAAAACCCTCGGTGGCAGCAAATATAGCATTACAAAAATCATCATTAATACCCTCACAAATGGGCGCACCAATCTTATTAGTGATTATTTTGGGCATGATGACTTTGCCCATGCCGCCATTTCTGTTGGATTTACTTTTTACCTTTAATATAGCGCTCGCTTTAGTGGTTTTATTGGTGAGCGTATATACTATGCGACCGCTAGATTTTGCCGTTTTCCCATCTATTTTGTTAATTGCAACCTTGCTGCGCCTGGCTTTAAACGTGGCCTCAACCAGGGTGGTGCTGCTGTATGGCCATTCTGGTGGAGACGCCGCGGGTAAAGTTATTGAAGCTTTTGGCGAAGTGGTCATTGGTGGTAATTATGCTGTAGGTATTGTGGTGTTTGCCATATTAATGATTATTAATTTTGTGGTAGTCACCAAAGGGGCCGGCCGTATTTCTGAGGTCAGTGCTCGATTTACCTTGGATGCAATGCCAGGTAAGCAAATGGCAATTGATGCCGATTTAAATGCCGGAATAATTTCTCAAGAGGATGCTAAAACACGTCGTGAGGATGTGGCTAAAGAAGCAGATTTTTACGGGGCAATGGATGGTGCTTCTAAGTTTGTCCGTGGTGATGCAATAGCTGGTATTTTAATTCTTATTATTAATATTATTGGTGGTTTAGTCATTGGCATGGCTCAACACGGATTAGATTTTGGCGATGCCATGCGTCGTTATGCTTTGCTAACCATAGGTGATGGCTTAGTTGCGCAAATACCTTCTTTATTACTCTCAACTGCTGCTGCAATTATTGTGACTCGAGTGAACTCATCACAAGATATGGGCGGGCAAATTATTGAGCAAATGTTTAGTACTCATAAAGCGTTATATATAGCCGCAGGCATATTAATTCTGATGGGTGTTGTGCCAGGTATGCCTCATGTATCTTTTCTCGGATTTGGTGCGCTCTGCTTATTTTTAGCGATTAAAATTAAGCAAAAAGAAGATAAAATAGCGGCTGATCCAGAGACAGCCCAAAGTGGTGATGCCACCTCACCTCAAACGAATCAAGCTGGTGATAATGGTAAATCATCAACGGCTCAATCCACAGATTCTGTCAAAGAAATTGGTTGGGACGATGTGCAGCCAGTTGATCAAGTGGGTTTAGAGGTGGGTTATCGTATTATCCCCTTGGTGGATAAATCGCAAAATGGAGCATTGCTCGGCCGGATTAAAGGGGTGCGTAAAAAGCTGTCTCAAGAATTAGGTTTTCTCGTACCAACCGTGCATATACGCGATAATTTAGAGCTTGCGCCAAATGTATATCGTATTACCTTAATGGGGGTCGCTCTCACAGAGGCAGAAATTCATCCAGATCGAATGCTTGCCATTAATCCAGGTCAAGTGTTTGGCGCACTTAAAGGGACACCGGCCAAAGACCCGGCGTTTGGCTTGGATGCTGTTTGGATAGAAGAATCCCAGCGAGAGCAGGCGCAAACTCTAGGCTATACGGTAGTCGATGCATCGACTGTTGTCGCAACTCATTTAAATCAAGTCTTACATCAACATTCCCAAGAATTACTTGGCCATGAAGAGGTGCAAAAACTTGTTGAACAACTTGAAAAACAAGCCCCTCGCTTAGTTGAAAACCTGACACCAAAACCTTTAACACTTAGTACAATTTTACGAGTGCTACAAAATATTTTGCGCGAAAATATTCCAATTCGAGACATTCGTTCAATTGCAGAATCTTTAGCCGAGGCCGCCACCAAGAGTACTGACACTGATTATTTGACAGCTCAAGCGCGTTTGTCGATTGCTCGATTAATTGTGCATAATCTTGTGCCTGTAGATCAGGAATTACCAGTAATTACGCTGACTCCAAGCTTGGAACAATTATTAATGCAGTCTGTACAACAAGCCAAACAAGCTGGTGGTGGAGAAACTGACGCAATTATAGAGCCAAAATTGGCAGAGAATTTGCAACAGAAGGTTATTAATGAGGCACGTAAAGTAGAATTAGCTGGTAAGCCCGCCGTATTGCTTGTTTCTTCGGGAATAAGAGCCATGTTATTTCGATTTATGGAGCCAATTTATCAGGATTTACACGTGATTGCATTTAATGAAATTCCTGGTAATAAAAAAGTCAAAGTTATTGCATCTATAGGTCAAAACGATGCATAAACTCGCTATTTCAATATAAGTCTGTTAGATAGAGGATTGTGAAATGACTGTTAAGAAGTATGTCGCACAAAATATGCAAAAAGCACTCAAAACTATTCGTGAAGAATTGGGCGACGATGCAATTATTCTGGCGAATCGCAAGTTGCCTAATGGGAAAGTAGAAATTTCAGTGGAAATTGACAATGACCCTCAAGGTACGTCTCTGCAGGACACATCCATCATGGATTCGTCCATGCCAGCCACACAAAAAAATCAAGCTCAGTCTCGTGGCATGGAACCTTTGCAGGTGTCTAATGAAAAAGCCAAAGAACTACTAGCTGCAGTAAAATCAAAACGAATCTTTGCTGGACAAACAACAGATCAACAGCCACCAGGTCAGCTGCACCAATCACAAGACTCCTTATCTGAGCGTCAACAATTTGAAGAGCATCGCCAAAATGCCCAGCGCCCAAGCTCAGGACGGGCAGCCACACCGGCTTTGGATGACATTCAGCGCTCGAGTGAGCAAACGAATATGTTGAACTTAATTAATCGTCTCACTGACGAGATGATCGATTTAAAAGCGCAGGTATCAGGCCAACAAAGCTTTGGTAATACAAATCCAACATCTGCAGTACCTCAAGCTAAGTCTCGACCAACACGGGTAACCCAAGCTGTCTTACCATTAGCAATACAAAAAAAATGCCAACAAATACAATTAGATCAAAATATTTTAAAGCGTTATGCATCCCATCAACCACAAATAAGTAGCATGAATTTGCAAAAGCTTTGGCGTGAATGTCTTAACCACATTAAACAATCAATGCCAAAATATTATCGAAACCCAATTGAAACGCCTGGTATTTATGGGTTCGTCGGTCCTACTGGCTCCGGTAAAACCACCACTTTAGCCAAGATTGCGGTACGTCAGGCAGCACGCTGGGGAGCAGACCAAGTTGGTATTGTCACCATGGATTCATTTCGAATCGGTGCTTGGGAGCAAATGCAGCGTTTGGGTAAAATTTCTAAAATAGATACCGAATTGTGCCGTCATGATGATTCATTACTCGATGTAGTTGGTCGCTTAAGGGGGCGAAAATTTATTTTAGTTGATACCTCAGGCTTAAGTCATAAAGATGAACGCCGTAGTCGACAGTGGCAACAAATGGCTGAACTAGGTGATGAAATTGAAACATTTATGGTGGCGGAGGCGATGCTGCAACCCAGCGTTTATAACCAATTAGTAAAAACTTATAGAGCTGCCAGAATACAAGGATTTATTTTCACTAAATGCGATGAAGCTACAAGTCTTGGCGAGGTGGTAAGCCTTGTAATTAAGGAAAAAATACCTTGGGTATTTGCTGCGAATGGCCAAAAAATACCTGATGATTTACAAGAAATGACTGTGGATCGAGTAATGAAAAGTTTAATGTATGTTGGACAAAACAGCTGTTGGGATGATCAACAGCATCTAGTCTCGGCCCAGGAAAAAATGATGGTTGAAGCAACTTCAAGCATTTAAGTATCAAGATCATATATAAGCCATAATTACAGCTATTCTTAATAGGTATAAAATGATATCAATATTTACAGTATTGTGTCACCAGTTTTACCTTAAGGGCAAGGAGTTTATTAGTGTTTCATTCGGTTCAAACGATTGCAGTTACCGGGGGTAAGGGTGGTGTTGGCAAAACTAACGTTGCAGTCAATATGGCACTTGAACTAGCACGAATTGGTCGAAAAGTTGTATTGCTTGATGCAGATTTAGGTTTAGCAAATGTTGATATTTTATTAGGCGTGCGAGCGGAATATACCATTGAAGATTTATTGGCTGGTAATTGCTCCATGAATGACTTATTACTTGAAGGTCCACATGGATTAAAAATAGTCCCAGCGGCTTCAGGCACTCAAGAATTAACTCATCTCACGCCAGGCGAACATTCTGGGTTGATTCATGCCTTTAGTGAATTAGAACAAGATGTGGATGTATTAGTTATTGATACAGCCGCTGGTATTTCCGATACTGTGCTTAGTTTTGTGAGAGCGGCCAATGAAGTGATGTTGGTGGTCTGTAATGAGCCGACATCGATTACAGATGCCTATGCCATGTTGAAATTACTTAACAGTCGTTATCACATTGATCGGTTTCATTTAATAGCCAATATGGTCAAATCTCAGCAAGAGGGCATGGAGCTTTATCACAAATTAATTGGTGTAACTGATCGCTTTTTAGATGTTGCTATTGAGTTTACTGGTTTTGTACCTTTTGATCTTCAATTACGTAAAGCAGTTAAACGGCAAAAGGCAATTTGTGATGCTTATCCAGATTCACCAGCTTCCCAAAATTTTCGAAAAATAGCCCTTAAAGTGGATCAATGGCCGGTGCCAGCTGTACCGCGAGGCCACACAGAGTTTTTTGTTGATCGATTAGTACAGTTTGCGGCAAATAATTAATGATCTATTCTAAGAGTCAATTTGTTAAAGGCCAATTTGCTAAAGGCCAATTTGATAAAGATAGTCAACCCCTTGACCTGTCGAAAGTGGTGGATGAGTATACAGTATTAGTCCAACGTATTGCTCATCATATGCGTGCTCGATTGCCACAGTCTATATGCGTGGAAGATTTAGTTCAGTCTGGCATGATCGGCCTGATGGAAGCGGCGCAAAAATTTGACGGCAGTAAAGGAGCAAGTTTTGAAACCTTTGCCGGTATACGTATTCGTGGAGCAATTATTGATGAAATTCGCAAAGGTGAATGGAGCCCGCGTTCGGTTCACAAAAATTTGCGTCAGTTAACCACATCAATTCGCAGGCTTGAACAACTGCATCAAAGACCAGTAACTGACCGAGAGATAGCAGAGGATTTAGATCTCTCCTTAGCTGATTATCATCATATGAGCCAAGATGCTTTATCAGTTAAATTGTTTAGTTTACAAGATATTTTATTTGCAGAAGGCGACGAAACTCAAGACCGGATTGCCAGTGACGAAGCGACTCCATACGACGAAGTTGCCCAAGCACATTTTTTAGCGGAGTTGAGTGATCAAATTGCACAGTTAGCAGAAAAAGAACAATTAGTCATGTCTTTATATTATGAGCAAGAGTTCAACCTTAAAGAAGTGGGTGAGGTACTTGGGGTCAGTGAGTCAAGGGTAAGTCAAATTCATGCACAAGCTACTTTAAAACTGAGAACTCGGTTAATTGAATGGGGCCAGACAAAAGGAGATTTTCTTGGATAAGCATATGAAAATTCTCATCGTAGATGATTTTTCAACTATGAGAAGAATTATAAAAAACTTATTAAGAGATTTAGGTTACGAAAATACTTATGAAGCAGATAACGGCAATACTGCGCTGCCATTGCTCAAAAATGACAAATACGATTTCCTCATTACTGATTGGAATATGCCAGGCATGAGTGGTATTGAACTTTTAAAAATAATTCGTGCAGATGAGAAATTAAAACGTTTACCGGTACTTATGGTGACCGCGGAAGCTAAACGAGATCAAATTATTGAGGCTGCGCAATCAGGTGTGAGCGGTTATGTGGTTAAACCATTTACAGGTGCTGCTTTAAAAGACAAGATTGATAAAATATTTGATCGAGGGAATTAATTCAAGGAGTTTAAGCCCATGGGCTTTGACGCAGACAATGAAATCCTAAGAGATTTTATAATTGAAGCTGAAGAAGTACTCGACCAGCTTTCAGGCCAGCTGGTGGAACTTGAAGTTCAGCCACATAATAATGAATTACTTAACTCAATTTTTCGTGGGTTTCATTCCATAAAAGGCAGCGCAGGTTTTTTACAAATTGAACCTTTGGTGACTTTATGTCATGCCACCGAAAATGTATTTGGTAGCCTGAGAAATAACACTATTAGTGTTGATGCCCATTTAATGGATGTAATTTTAGAAGCATTCGATCAAGTCAATATTTTATTTTCACAAGTCAACGCAGGCATGGTACTCAAACCAGCCAGTGAATCACTAATCCAAGAATTAAATGCAATTTCTGAGCAGAATATAACTCAATCAAATACACCTGATTGCAATAAAAATACTGACGAGTATAAAAACACCGAGGAAGTCAGCGAAGCCGAGTTTGAGGATCTTGTAAATGCATTCCAAGCCCAAAGTGAAGCTCAGTCACAAGTTACTGATTCTCTAGCACAAATTACTGATTCTCCAGCACAAACTAATAGTATTACCTCGCCGAGAAATAAATCCGCTTTACAGGATGTTAAGCATCTAGACCACCAGCTCGATCAATATCTGCGAGTCAATACGCAAAGACTTGACGAAATTATGAATTTAGTCGGTGAGTTAGTGCTCATTAGAAATCGATGCCAAAAGTTAACCTTGCCTCTCAAAGACGAAGCTACGTCAAAATCGATTGGTCATTTAGATAAGGTAACTCAAGCCCTGCAAAATGCTGTTATGAAAATTCGTATGCAGCCGATTAAAAAAGTATTTAATCGCTTCCCAAAAGTAGTTCGAGATCTGGCGCGTCAGCTGGATAAGTCAGTTAATTTGGAGTTACATGGGGAAGAAACAGAACTTGATAAAAATCTAGTTGAAGCAATTGTGGATCCCCTTATTCATTTAATTCGTAATGCAGTTGATCATGGCATAGAGTTACCAGCTGCCAGAAAAGCAGCTCATAAACCACCTAGCGGAATTATTCGTTTATCCGCTCAACAAGCGGGGGATCAAATTCATATTATTATTCAAGACGACGGTGGGGGAATGGATCCCTCTCTCATCAAATCCAAAGCTTTACAAAAAAATATTATTACCCCAGAAGCTGCGGAACAATTAAGTCATGTGGAAATTTTTAACCTTATTTTTGCGCCTGGGTTTTCTACCAAAGAGACTATTTCTGATATTTCTGGCCGCGGTGTGGGTATGGATGTGGTCAAAAATAAATTAACTCAGCTTAATGGCACAATCGAGGTGCAATCAACTCAAGGTCAAGGGACGCGAGTTGATATAAAAGTCCCCTTAACATTGGCAATTATGCCTACTTTAATGGTTCGTTTGGCACATCAAATTTTTGCTTTACCTTTAACCCACGTAGTTGAAATAGTACCTTTAATTCCAGCGAATATTCATCAACTTGCCGCCAAAAATATGGTGAGATTACGGGAAAAAATCATTCCACTTATTTTTTTAAAACAATGGTTAATGCCAAAGCTTGAAGACTTAAACCATAGTCAAGATGAATACATGGTAATTGTGTCGATTGATTCACAATTAATAGCTCTGGCTGTCGATGGGTTGTTAGGGCAGGAAGAAGTATTAATTAAACCACTTGATGAATTATTACAAGGCACACCTGGCATATCTGGAGCAACTTTAACCGGGGAGGGTCAAATAGCATTGGTTTTAGATCTTGCCGGACTTATTGAGCATTACTATACCTTGTCAGACAAGTAATCTGTCTCAAAAGTTGATGAACTTCATTATATTTCACACTTTCTCAACAGATTACTTGTCTGAGGATTTTTTTACCTTGTCAGAGGACTTAGAGAAACAATCTATAGATCATTATTCATAATCGAAATCTAAGCCAGCTGATAAATAATAGCTATTAAAATTGCAGCATGACACAGACAAACTATTATTAAAGACAATAATTATTCGATTGGGCTGAATTGATAAAAGTTAATTCACCAATGCCCAAGTAACCTTGGAGACTGCAAAGCATGGATAGCCTCAGTATAATAGGTTTAATCGTCGGATTTACCGCAATTTTAGGCGGTAATGCTCTAGAAGGCGGTAATATGAGCGGGCTGATTAACATGCCGGCATTTATTATTGTTATTGGTGGCACAGTGGGCGCTGTAATGCTGCAAACACCCTGGTTATTGTTTCGTCAAGCTTTTGTTATTTTACCTTGGGTATTCAAACCACCACTTGCAGACTTAGATAAAGTTCGCAAAGAAGTAGTTGGCTGGGGGACTTTATCTCGTAAGGAGGGCTTGTTAGGTCTGGAAAGCCTAGCTGAAGCAGAAAAACGCAGTTTTCAGCGTAAAGGTCTACAGCTTATGGTGGATGGCACCGAGCCTGACGCTATAAGAACATTGCTTGAGACAGACTTAGAGCTTGAAGAACAAAACAATTTGCAAGCTGCTAAAGTATTTGATGCCATGGGTGGTTATTCACCAACTTTAGGTATTATTGGTGCAGTCATGGGGCTAATACAAGTTATGGGTAACCTAAGTGATCCCTCGGCTTTAGGTGCTGGTATAGCAACTGCATTTGTGGCGACTATTTATGGTGTGGGCTTGGCTAATGTCTTGTTACTACCTATTGGTACTAAGTTGCGCTCAATCGTTAAAGCTCAAGCCCTGGAGAAAGAACTGGTAATCGATGGACTGGTGGCAATAGCCGAAGGTGAAAATCCTAAAGTCATTGATGTACGCTTAGAGATCTACAGTCGAGTATCAAAGGTCCACGTATGAGGTATCGACGTCGCAGTATTCCAGAGGAAGAAAATCATGAGCGTTGGGTTATTTCCTACGCCGATTTTATTACTTTGCTTTTTGCTTTTTTTGTAGTGATGTACTCTATTTCATCAGTCAATGAAGGTAAGTACAAAGTGGTTTCTGAAAGCTTACAACAAGTATTCAGAAACACTCCAAAAAGCATGCGACCAATTGAAGTGGGCCCATATTTAGCTCATGGCGGTAATGACCCAGAGCAAATAATCGATTTACAACTGCCTCGATTTGCAAGAGATGAGCAACCAGAAGTTGCAGAATCTACCGAGCAAGGCATTTTAGAGGGTGGTACAGATGAAATTAACCAAATTGCTGGTGAAATTCGCGCAGACTTCCCAGATTTACTCGCTGAAGAATTAATTCAATTAGGCGAAAGCGAGTCATGGCTTGAAATTGAAATTAATAACTCATTATTATTTGAAAGCGGTGAAGCAAGCCCTAATCCCAAGGCAGTTGCGCTGATTCGTAAACTAGCTCAGCCTCTGCAAGATTCAGATTACCCAGTCAATGTTGAAGGCTTTACGGACAACCTGCGCATCCAAACGAGTAATTACCCATCAAACTGGGAGTTATCTGCCGCTCGAGCTTCTGCTATTGTGCGAATTTTAATTGATGCTGGCATGGCGCCGGAGCGATTAGCAGCAATAGGTTATGGCGAGCATAAGCCTATCGCTTCAAACAATAGTGCAGCCGGTCGCAGTCGAAACAGACGGGTGGTGTTAATTATGACCAAGCCAACTGACCGTTTTGCTGTAGATGAAATCGGCGGTACCCCTGATGAGAACCCTGCAGTACAACCTGTAAGGCTGCAAGGCGGAGGCTTACTTTTTACAGCAGACCCAGATCAGCCTCGCCCAGATATCCAATAAATTTATCCCATAGCTCTTTGTTGTGTGGTAGCGGGATAACGATCGGCTAAAGATTGATAGATTTTATTTTTCAAATCAATATCCGCCACAGAACAGTGTTCAAGAATTTCACTTAATATTTCATTATCTTCTTGGCCATTCCAAACTTTTTGGTAGCTGCCATCTTGGTAGCCATTGTTTTGGCGGAAAGTATTCAGTGTATTTTTACCAATATACAACATGACTAAATCTTCAAAACTAAGACCAGAGGCGCTTAGTAATTCAGCAAAGGTAGTCATGGGAAAACGTTTGAACTGCAGGCAATCTTGAGCCAAAGTTTCAATGGCAGCCAATAATGACTCGGGTGTTTGCGGGACTTTTTCTTGAGATGGCAAGTGAACTAAGCGAAACAAAGCATCTGATGTAAGGTTTAAATCATCAGAAAATTGTAAACAGTCACTAAGCCCAAAATGCCAAATATCGATCAATTCCATATGCAATTGATTCCAGTCAGGCGTTTGCTTTTTCCACCATTTCCAGCCATGGTGATCAAGCATCTCAGCACATTCAACCCACATTGCGCGGTACCAAGGATAATGTTGCTCACGCCAATTAGTTGTAATATGTTGATTAATTTCTTGTTGTAGCTCAAGCATTTGCAGAATATGTTGTCGAGAATGTTCATCTGCGTGCATTATGTTCCCCCTTGTAAGACTTGACCAAAGATACTCGGCACAGTTATAGATTAAATTTCAGGCTTGCCTAGGTTAAAGTACCTAAGTTAAGGTTACTTAAAGAAGTTGCTTAAAATATGACACTTTGCTGTTATTAACATAGGTTTGATTGAACACTACCTTTTTTTTTTAAAATATACAACTTAAAAACTCTATGGAAAACGGAGCCACATATGATGAATACACCAGCAGCTGTAGCATTTGCAGCCAATCAACCACTTGAAATCGTTGATGTACAGCTTGAAATGCCAAAAGCTGGCGAGGTACTTATTAAGCTGGAAGCCTCTGGTATTTGCCACACAGATGCCTATACGCTTTCCGGGGCTGATCCAGAAGGGATTTTTCCGGCGATCTTAGGCCATGAAGGCGCGGGTAAAGTAATTGAGCTAGGTGAAGGTGTCAAATCGCTAAAAATTGGTGATTCTGTGATTCCTTTATATGTGCCTGAATGCGGCGAATGTAAATTTTGCAAATCTGGTAAAACCAATTTATGCCAAGCCATTCGTAAAACTCAGGGTAAAGGGCTTATGCCTGATGGCACCACACGATTTTCCTATAAAAATAAACCTTTGTATCATTACATGGGCACATCCACGTTCAGTCAATATATTGTGGTACCAGAAATTGCATTAGCACAAATTAATTCTGCAGCGCCCTTGGATAAAGTCTGTTTACTCGCTTGTGGTTTAACCACTGGTATAGGTGCTGTACAAAACACCGCCAAGGTAGAAGCCGGTGCTAGTGTAGCTGTATTTGGTTTAGGCGGCGTTGGTTTGGGCGCTATACAAGGTGCAGCCTTAGCACAAGCGGGCCGTATTATTGCTGTAGATACCAATGAAAGTAAATTTGAGCTTGCTAAACAGTTTGGCGCTACTGATTGCGTTAACCCTAAAAAATTCCATGATCCTATTCAAGATGTATTAGTGGATATGACTGATGGTGGCGTTGATTATAGTTTCGAATGTATAGGTAACACCCACACCATGCGCTCAGCTTTAGAATGTTGTCACAAAGGCTGGGGGGAGTCGGTCATTATTGGTGTTGCCGGTAGCGGCGAAGAAATTGCCACACGACCATTTCAATTAGTCACCGGGCGAGTTTGGAAAGGCAGTGCTTTTGGCGGCGTTAAAGGCCGTAGTCAACTCCCTGGATACGTAGACCAGTATATGAATGGCGAGATTTTCATTGACGAAATGGTGTCCCAAACTCTGAGTTTGCAAGAGATTAATAAAGGCTTTGATGCAATGGCAGCTGGTGAGGTGATTCGCTCGGTTGTTCTATATTAAACGCAAAACTCAACATATGGCTTAGGGCATTGCAAGATCAGTGATCAAATTTTTAAGTATCATGGTATAATTATTTACTTTGCTGAAGCCCTACAGCCTTAATTCAGACTACTTTTCTGACAAGGTATAAATTGCATATAACCTTGCCCTAAACTCTCAGTTTTACACAGGTGGTTCTAATGAATGATATAACTCAAGTAAACGCAGCTGCAGATCCCGTTGATCAAGCGGTGAATATTAAAATTTCTGACTCAGCAGCTGAATACCTTAAAGCCCTGGTCGATAAACAAGAAAGCCAGGGAATGGGCATTCGAATTTTTGTAGAAAAACCAGGTACACCTTATGCAGAATGCTGTATGGCCTATTGCCCAGAAAGTGAGGTGGACGAGTCAGATCATGTTATAGATTATGACAATTTTAATGTATATCTTAAAAACGACAGTTTAGCTTATCTAGTGGATGCCGAGGTTGATTACAACAAAGATCGATTTGGTGGTCAGCTGACTTTCAGAGCACCTAAGTCAAAAGTGCCGCAACTTGGTGAAAATGCCAGCCTAGAAGAACAAATTTTTCATGTTTTGCAAGCGGAAATTAACCCAATGCTAGCAAGCCATGGCGGTAACGTAAGCCTTGAAGGCCTGCGAGAAGACAACACTGTGGCTGTGCTGCGTTTTGGTGGTGGCTGCCAAGGCTGCGCATCAGTTGACCTTACCCTTAAAGAAGGTGTAGAAAAAACCTTGACCGAGCGATTCCCCGAGCTCAAAAAAGTAGTTGATGCCACCGATCATACTTATACCGAAAATGCTTATTATTAATTGATCAATACCATTGGTATCTCTAAATAACCATTGATATCTATAAATAACAGAGGAAATGACTCCCATGAAAACTGCGATTACCCCAACACGAGCTGAAAATTATCCAGACTGGTATCAATCAGTGGTAAAGGCAGCTGAGCTTGCTGAAACTAGCCCGGTTCGTGGTTGTATGGTGATTAAGCCTTGGGGTTTTGCATTATGGGAACTTATTCAGCAGGCACTTGATGGCATGATTAAGGCTACAGGTCATCAAAATGTAAGTATGCCAACTTTAATACCAATGGATTTTTTAGCCAAAGAAGCTGAGCATGTGGAGGGCTTTGCCAAAGAAACGATGGTGATGACTCATTATCGTTTAATCGACAATGGTAAGGGCGGTTTAAAGCCAGACCCTACCAGTGAGCTTGAAGAGCCTTATATTTTACGGCCAACCAGTGAAACTATGTTTGGTTATATGTATGCCAAGTGGATTCAAAGCTATCGAGACTTACCGTTAAAACTTAACCAGTGGGGTAGTGTGTTTCGTTGGGAAATGCGTACTCGGCTGTTTTTAAGGACTGCAGAATTTTTATGGCAAGAAGGCCACACGGCTCACGCCACTCAAGCAGAAGCAGTAGCAGAAACTGTACTGATGCATAATGTGTACAGAGATCTTTTAGAAAACTACTTAGCAATGGCGGTAATTCCAGGTACCAAAACCCCCGACGAGCTCTTCCCTGGTGCGCTAACCACCTATACGCTTGAAGCCATGATGCAAGATAAAAAAGCCTTACAAGCGAGTACTTCTCACTTTCTTGGGCAAAACTTTGCAAAAGCTGCCAACATTGAGTTTTTGGATCAAGATGGCGAGCGCAAATTAGTGTGGACTACCTCCTGGGGGGCTTCAACTCGTATGGTTGGTGGGCTTATTATGGCGCACTCCGACGATAATGGCTTAGTTTTACCGCCACGAGTAGCCCCAGCGCAAGTGATTATTTTACCTATTTACCGCAGCGATGAAGACAAACTTAGAGTGCTAGCTGCAGTAGAAGAGCTGCAAGACCAACTGCAAAAGCAAACCGCATTTGGTGTGGCGGTGCGGGTCAAAGTTGATGACCGTGAATTGCGCGGTGGTGAAAAATCATGGCAAGCCATTAAGCAAGGGGTGCCTTTACGTGTAGAATTAGGCCCTAAAGATCTCGATAAACACCAAATTTGTCTTACTCGACGAGATGCACAGCCAAAAGATAAGCAATTTGTTTCACAAGCTGATTTTATAGCTCAAGTTGGTGAATTACTAGAGACTATGCAAGCTGGCTTGTTTGAAAAATCAAAGCAAAATCTTGCGGCTAATACGCAAACCGTAACGAGTTTAGATGAGTTTAAAGCTTTTTTTAAAGCAGACGGCGGTTTTGCTCAAGCCTATTGGTGTGAAGACGCAATCAACCATCCACTGTTGGATCAATTGAAAGTTACGCCAAGATGTATTCCCGAAGCAGGCCAGCCAAATGAGGTCGGCGAGTGTATTTTTACTGGTAAACCCACTAAAGTACAGGTAGTATTTGCCAGAGCCTATTAAGCCTTTATTGAGGCTAAATTCCTAAACTTGGCCATACAACGAGGTGGATGTTGTTTAATAGCTTGCAGTTTAAATCTAATACTTCCAAGATGAGTATCTTTTTGATCTTGTGTATTGTTTTGCAAGCTATTGCACCGCTTGGGTTTATGCCTGGCAATATAGCAGCTGGCGAGGCTTTTTTTACAGTCTGCCCCAGCCAGCAACCTCAATTATTTGCATATCTTCAATTGTCTCATACTGCAGACACGTCTGTTAATTCCAGTACACATCATGATCACTTCATGCATCAAGCACATCAAATAAACGATGAGCACCAATTAAGCCATTCAACTCAGCAGATTTCAAATGATTGCCAGTGGGCACCATCATTATTTGTAGCCTTGTTATTTGTCTTTTTGTTGTTCACTTTTACCCCCGTCATACACACTTTATCTTTGTATACTCGTGGGTTTTATCAAACCAGCGTGCAAAGTTTTAGTCTCATTCGAGCACCGCCAATTTCATAATTTTTTTATATAAATGTCTCCTTCCCATGCTCTTTGGAGACTGTGAAAATATTCAAGCGAGCAGTTTACAGCAAATTTACAGCAGACAACTCTCGTTCCCACGCAGAGAGACTGTGTAAGTATTCAAAGAGCAGCCCACAGCAGTCAACTCTCGTTCCCACGCAGGAGAGACTGTGTAAGTATTCGCTTGAGCCCTCTCGTTCCCACGCTCCTGCGTGGGAATGCATACCGAATAACCAATTAGAACAATCGTTTTGGACAATTAACAACCTGTTGGCCTGAATTGCTCGCTTAGTAACCGATTTTTCTTAATTCACACGCGGTATGCATTCCCACGCAGGAGCGTGGGAACGAGAGTGTTAAAGCGAATACTTACACAGTCTCAGAGCGTGGGAACGAGAGGATTAAAACGAATACTTTCATAGTCTCAGGAGCGTGGAGAGGAGAGAAGCTATTTTTGCGCATTTTTTTTAAATATGAAATTATTAAGGCGATTATGAATGAATATGCACTCTAAACCTCTAAAAGTGACTCTACTTGCGTTAGTTGTGGGTACAACTAGCCCTCTTTACGCTGCCAGCAAAGCTGAACCTACAGCTAAAAACCAACCTTATACGCTTACAGTAACTGGCACTGGTGAAGCCAAACCACAAAAGCAATCTGCTACTAATGTGGATGTGATTAGCCAAGAAGATATTGATTTTATTAGCCCATCTCATCCCGCCGATTTACTCAATCGTACAGCTGGTGTCCATGTTAATAATCTTGGGGGCGAGGGGCATATGACTGCTATTCGTCAACCAATTACTACCGATGCAGTGTATTTATTTTTAGAAGATGGCCTGCCTACTAGACCTACCGGCTCATTTAACCATAACGGTTTATATGAAGTGAATATTCCGCAAGCCGAGCGAGTAGAAATTATTAAAGGCCCAGGCTCAGCTCTTTACGGGAGTGATTCTATTGGCGGTATTATTAATACTCTTACTGCGCCAAGTCCAGAAGAATTTGAATTGAGTGTTAATCCAGAAGTTGGCTCCGATGGCTGGAAGCGAGTTTTAGTGTCAACCGGTGGCCCGTTGAGTACAAGCGAACCTGGTTTGGGTGCACGTTTCAACATTAATCTTACCGACAATAAAGGCTATAGAGACGAAGCAAGTTATTCAAGAGCCTCAACAACATTAAGGCTTGATAGTACTTATGGTGAACAAGCCCAACAAAAAACTATTATTTCTTATACCAAAGTAGATCAAGCGGGAGTTGCCTCACAAGAATTTGATAATTATAGTAATCAAGCCAAAGCCAATGAATACCATAACGATGTTGGCCAGCGAAATGTTGATGCCTTACGGATTTCAACGGAATTCACATTTGACCAGGGCGATAACGTGCGCTGGACATTGACCCCTTTTTTTCGTGACAACCAAATGGAATTAATGCCCAGCTGGATGCTCACCTACGACCCAAATGACAGAAATTATCAATTTCAATCCTATGGTTTACTCGCCAAATATCGAAAAAAATTACCAGATGCTGGTGTTGAATATATTCTAGGGGTTGATACAGATTATTCGCCCTCTACTTATCGAGAAATTCGTCTCATACCACAAATAGAAAACGGCATTTATACGGATACTAACCCCACTGGGCGTACAAATTATAATTACGATGCCGATCAATTGTCTATTTCGCCATATATCCATACTGAGTGGCAAGTTAAACCAAGCGTGTTATTAACTGCAGGCTTAAGATACGATAACTTTGCAGTTGATTATCGCGATAATTTATCAGCCAGTGTGGTAGAGCAACGCGCTGCCCCAGATCGGTTTACTCATTTTAGGCCAGATGAGCAAAGCCTTACTTATGAAAGTTTGAGCCCTAAATTAGGTGCAGTATTTTCCCTTAGTGAGCAGCAGCAACTTTATACTAATTACCGCCATTCATTTCGTGTGCCCGGCGTAGGTGAATTATTTCGCTCGGGTTCCACTACTAATTCTACAGCATTAAAACCAGTTAAAACCGATAGTCTAGAAATAGGTATTCGTGGCAATTGGGTGCATAATTTTCAATATGATTTAACCGCTTATTATATGCGCGTACGCGATGATATTGTGTCTTATATTGATCAAGACTCTCTTGATCGAAAAAATACCAATGCTGGTAAAACTCATCATGCTGGCCTTGAGTTATCTTTAGCCAAACAAATAAGTGCTCAGTGGTATTCTAACTTAGCTTTGAGTGTGACCAAGCAAGAATATGATGACTTCACCGCTATTGTCGGCTTCCCACCACAAGTGATTAACTATGGCGGCAACGATGTCCCAAGAGCACCTAAAACTCTAGCCACTGTAACTTTAGGTTATGAACCTCTCAATTTGTTTGGCGCTCGATTTGAGTTAGAAGCCAATCATTTAGGTGAATACTTTACTGATGAAACTAATACTCAGGTGTATCCAGGACATACTTTATTCAGTTTAATTGGCTCTGTACCTGTGTCTCAAGCTATAGAAATTTATGGCCGTATTGATAATCTTGCGGACAGAGTGTATTCAACCTATACCAGCAATCAAGTAGGCGACCCAGATATTTCTTACCGACCTGGTAGCCCAAGATCTTTCTTTATTGGTTTTAAGGCGGAATTATAAATGCAACAATCTACCGTTATACAATCAGCTTTGAAATGGCATAGTCGACTTGCGTGGGTTGGTGGGGTTGCTTTACTTTTGTTTGCTTTGTCTGGAATATTACATCCATTAATGTCTTGGACTGGCCCGCAAGCGGTTGAGTTTAAGCCGCCAACCACGCAATTTACAGCGGCTGAAATCAATGCAATCCCAGGTATTTTAAAAGACAATAATATTAACCAAGTGGTTTCCGCAAAATTAGTACCTGCTCGAAGGGGGGTATTGTTACAAGTAACTGAATCACAACACAAACCAAGGCGATATTTTAATCCGGCAAATGGCGCGGAATTAAAAAATCATGATCCAGTTTATGCTCAGTGGCTAGCCGAATATTATCTTGGATATACTAATGCTACAAATCAGTCCACCTCCAAAGTTATTACCAATAGATTCCAAGATGAATTTGATAACGCTTATCCGCAAGTGAATCGATTATTACCAGTGTATCGGATAACTTTTGATACTCCAGACCAACGAACAGCCTATATTTATACCGAAATTGGCGCTTTAGCAGGCATTACGAATAATTATAAAACACGCTTACAATCCTTGTTTCGTTGGCTACATACTTGGAGTTGGCTTGAGGCTTTAGATATAAATAGTATGCGTATCATGGTGGTTGGTTGTTTGGTGTTATCTGTGTTTGGTATGGCTGTCACTGGTACATGTATGATTTTTTTCTTTAAAAGAAAAACAAGAGTTCATGCAAGCCAAAAATATCATCGGCTTATTGCCTTAGGTGTATGGGTGCCTTTGTTTATGTTTTCCATAAGTGGTTTGTATCACTTAATTAATGGTGCAGTAACTACCAGCCAAAAGGCGTTAGTGAGTTTGCCAGCATATCAACCACCGCTCAGTGATTTAAGCCAAGCTATTCAATTTGATCAACAATTGAATAAATCCGCATTTTTAAGTGCCAGTTTAATTCAAGGACCAAATGATCAATTGCTGTATCGTTTAAATCAAGTCGGTCAAAAAACAACCTCAAAGCAGCATAAGCAAGATAAGCCAGCAGGTCACCAGCATGATGCTAGGGCGCAGCGTACTAATCGCTTTAAAGGCCAACCTGTGGAAGGCGAGGTTATTTATATTAATGCTCTTTCTGGGGCACAAATTACTTTAGACGAACAACAATTGGCTGAATATTTTGTGTTGCAGCACACCCAGCTACCAGCTGAAAAAATACAAGATATTTCTAAAGTCACTCAGTTTGGGCCTGGCTATGATTTTCGGAATAAGCGGTTGCCGGTATGGCAAGTAGATTTTGCCACGAGTCGTAAAGATCGTTATTTTATTGAAAATATGAGTGGTTTTCAGGTGGATCATTCAGTACTAAGCGGTCAATTAGAAGGGTTATCATTTTCACTATTGCATAAATTTAATTTTTTAACGCCATTTATTGGCCGTTTTATAAGGGATATTTTTATGGTCGTTATTTTGATGAGTGCAATTATCATGAGTATTTTTGGTTTTTGGTGCCTGGCTCGACGGCGAAACCAAAAGCGGGTTGCAATCCGTACAAAGCGCTGATAATTGTGCAATAGATTCCCGTGAAAGCTAGAGGCCCCATTTTTAGTGGGGGCTTAACTCTCAATGAGAGCCATCACGATTTTAAAGTCAATTTTATTGGCCGCTAGGGGGGCAATTGAGTTGCCCATTAACAGTCAGGAGAAAAAATAATGGCTGAAGTGGCAATTTGGAATACTGGGTGACAATCAAAACCATCAGCAAAGAATGTAAAGCCAAAACACTAATTCCTGCCAGCATGAAAAACAACCTATTTTGAGCCCGTTGAAGGTGGGAAGGCTTTTTGGTGAGTTACAGACAGAGTGTATTCCCGACAATCCCTGATAATTGTGCAATAGATTTCACCCTGAGTCTGCATTCATGTAAAATAAGTAAATTCAAAAGAATAAGCTTTTTTATAAACTTATAAGTGATGGGTGTCAGTAATGGGTGTTAGTTTTTCAAGATCTCTAGTTAATTGTAATGGCTTACCGCCACAAACTGATCAGAGTAGCAGAGGGGTTGGGCAAGATACTGCGATACCACCGCAAAATAATCTGGGTACTGAGTCGTCTAATCACCTAGCTGATGCTCCAAAAACCCCAATGCTGCAATCACCGGAATACAACGAGCATGAATGCTTAATTTGCTTGAAAGACTTAAAGGAATTGAATCAGGCTAAGTTAGCTTGTGGTCACACCTTTCATAGATCTTGTTTTGATAAAGCTTTGGCTGTAGATATGCGGTGTCCCATCTGTCGGCAAAATCCGTTGACAGCTAAGGCTTGGAATTTAAAACCAACAGACTCAATTTATATGCCCATAGTTGCATCATTTACTGATGACAATGGTGAAACTACTTATATTAATTTTACTGCACTGCCTGAAGATAATATCCTTAAGCTGTCACAAGGGGACTCATGTTAAGGCAATGAGCTAAATTGAATATTACTTAAAAAAAGCGAGTATTACTTGAAAAACGGCAGTGCTAGTGCCTCTCTAGGTGAAATGCGCTCTGCAGGGTCTTGAGCTAAGAGTTTGGCAATCACCTCATCTAAAGTTGTACCGGCTAATTTATGCGTGTTTGATAAGCCAAGACAGTTTCTACCCTTAAATTTTAAGGTAATTGGTTTGCCTTCCAGTGTTAAATGTTTGGAACTTTGTCGAAAGCCTTGTTCATCATTTCTGACCACCAGTAAAGACATACCCAATGCAAATGCATCATGTTTTTCAGCGGTGTAATCTGCATGGCGTTGCTTTTGTTCAGGTGCTAAAAACCCAGGTGTACCACCAGAAAATTTATTAGTGTTATTTTGCGTCATAAAGCCATAGTCGCCAATTTTGATATCTAACATATTTCGATGCAAGAAATTATCAGGCTTAATATCTCGATGAAAGTTTCCTTGGGAGTGAATTTCAGCAATTGCTTGTATGTATTCCTTGGCGACTAGGCCAAGTATTTGGCGAAATTCTTGCGGTTTACCTGAGTAGTCGGCATGTATTACAGATACAGCTTCAGAGCCATCACAATCTGCAGCTAAATCCATAAAAAGATAGGATTTGTTTTGGTTGTGTGCATTGGTTAGGTGGGCATAATCATGCAATTGCACGGTATACTTGCTTTGTAAAATCTTTTTAAAGGTTGCCACTTCAAGTTCCGCATCTGCTCTTGATGACTTGAGTTTGCTTGATCGAGTGGGTGTGTCCATTTTTTTTACTGCCACAATTTCTTGGGTGTCAGTATCTATTGCATATCTTACTTTACCAAAGCCACCTTGGCCTAAAGTGCCAGAAGGTAGTGTATAACCAATTTTTTCTTGTATTTTTTTTAATTGCTGAGGCGTTGGTGTGTTAATTAATTCATAAATTTTGCCACTAGCTGTGCGTATTTGAGTCAAATTAAGAATTGCCACTGGCGTTTTCTTATTGGCTTTCAGCTTACCGCCAACATCAGTAGTCGAGGGCTTTGTATTGCCTAAAGCATAGAGCTCAAATTCAATACGGCTGCGTAAAAGCTGAGGTCTATTTTGGGCAATACTTGATTGTTTAGAAATAGACTCGAAAATTTGATCAAACACTGCATTTTTAGTCTGTTGATTCCAAGGGATATCATTGATAAAAGCTCGATGACGAAAAATTGCAACTACATTTTTAACTAAGGCGCGTAAATTGGCTTCACTTGGGGCTATATTTTCTGGAGTTTCTGCCATTTTCAGGGCGATGCCAATTGCTTTTGAAATAAATTTTTTGACTAATGTAGGGTTATTTTGAATAAATTCTTTTGCGGGTGTTGTTAGAGTATCAGAGGTAAGTAAAGAATTTATAACTTTTTCGCTACGGGCTTCACAGCTTTCTCGAGTTGTAATTCCTGGCTTAACCATTTGTTGAAACGAGTGTTCAATTGCCTGTTGGCATACATACTCGGTAGTATGTTCACTAGCCGGTGAAGCCGCTCCAAATAGAAACGAGTTTATACCCGTTGTTACTGACTGAATAGCGCTTGTTAGATGATTTAACATATGAGCTGAAGGCTCTTGCATACCTTGATATTCGCTTCTCAGCAAGCATCGGTAGGCATTTAAGTGTCTTGGTTCAATAGTATCAAGTTCGCTGAGTATACTGGTTTTATCTGTAGTCGCCTTTGGTAGGCTCTGTTGTGTGGCAACACAATGTGCTTGGCTTTTGCCAGTGCTTGCATGACCAATTGTATTGTGTTGACTCATCTAATCCTACTATTTTTAGTAATAATTGCTAATAGTTAATAATTGCATCCTTTAGTGTTTAGCTATAGGTCTTCAGAAAAGTAATCTATCGAGAAAGTGTGAAATACAATTGAATTCATCAGCTTTTGAGACCGATTACTTTTCTGAAAATGTATAAGATAGTTTACAATATTAACTTTTTCCTATTGTAATAAAGTTATTCTAAATATTATCTTTTAGTAATTTCTTACAGGTATTTCTAAGCTTTAGGTTAAGTTTTAATAAATTTTAAGTCTTACTTTAAAAATTGAGCTGCTGCATTGGTGTTAAAAAAAGGCAGTTTTAATGCATCTCTTGGCGAGATACGTTGTGTTGGGTCTTTATCTAAAAGCTTGCCAATAACTTCATCTAAAGTCCTGCCTTGTAGCTGATGGGAATTTGTTAGACCTAAACAGTTACGCCCTTGAAAATCTAAACTCACTGGTTGCTGGTTGAGCAGCAAATGAAAAGGTTGGTTTGAATTTTGGTATTGCTGAAAACCAAGGCAGTTATTTTTTAAGGCCAGTAAAGTCATCCCCAATGAAAATGAATCATGTTTTTCTGCTGTGTAGCTTGAAGTATTGCGCTCGGGAACCATATAGCCTTTAGTGCCGCCTGTAAACGGGCGATTATTATCTTGAGTTACGAGTCCATAGTCGCCTATTTTAATATTTAAGATATTTTTGTGTAAAAAATTAGCAGGTTTAATATCTCGATGGTAATTGCCTTGTGAGTGAAGCTCTGCTACAGATCGGGTGTATTCTCTTGATACAGTATTAATCAGTTGAGATAAATTAGTATTGTTAGTTGCTAAAACGGTATGTATTTTGGGGATAGCTTTAGCGCCATCAAAATCTGCGGCGAGATCCATAAAAAGATATGATTTATTGTCATTATTAGCATTTGTTAAATGCGCATAATCGTGGAGTTTAACTGTAAATTGGCCGTCTGAAATTTGGCGAAAAGTATTAATTTCTTGTTCTGCATCTCTACGGGAATGTTTCCAGGTACCATCTGATTTAATACGAGTATCCATTTTTTTGACAGCTACAATTTCTTGTGTTTCAGTATCTAGTGCATATCTAACCTTGCCAAAGCCACCAGTGCCTAAGGTACCTGTATCCACTGTAAAGCCAATTTTTGCCTTAATACTTGCTAGCTGTTCAGGTGTAGGGGTATTGATAAGCTCATATACCTTACCGCTAGCCGCGCGAATTTGCGTAAGTTGTATTATTGCTTCAGGGGTTTTCTTATTGGCTTTTAACTTACTGCCCACATCAGCTGGTGAGGCTTGAACTTCATCTAGCTCATCTATGGCGTCCTTAATGAGCTGTCTTAATTCTAAAGGATTCATTTTTGATGTTGATTGCTTTACAAAAGTGTCTACTAAATGACTCTCAACTACAGTTTTAGTCAGATCGTTCCATGGGACATTATTTAAAAAGGCTCTTTGGCGAAACTTGGCAATAATATGTTGTATTTTTGGTTCAAAATTAGCATCTCGTACTGACTCATTTATAGCAGAGTTAGCAATTTTTAAACAACTCTCTATGGCCCGAGCAATATACTTGTGTACTTTTTCAGGGTTCTTGATACAAAATTTTTGTATGACGGGGTCAGTTGAGCTTGAGAATTTAAGTATTTGTGCCAGCTCTTGACCGTATTTTTTGCAATCTGCCTGGCTAGTAAACCCTGGTTTGACAAAAGCTTGAAACGACTCGCTAATTGTTCGCTGACAGGCATCTTTGCCCTTGTTCAGGCTTAGAGGCTTTAATGAGTCAGAGACAAATATTTTTACACGTGCAATTATTGATTGAGTGGGGGATTTGATATCATTCAAAACCGTAGCAGAAGGTGCACGCATATCTTCTAAACCAGGCGTGTTCAAAGATTTACAAGCATTAATGTGTTGCGGCTCAATGGTGGTGAGTCGATTAAGTATATCAATTGGGCTGTTAGAGCTGCGAACACTCGGTTGAGTTGGCCCAAAATTTGATTGACCACGAACAGTGATATTTTGTGGGTCCATATTAACCTACTTCATTAACGGTTATTAAGTATATCCTTTAAAGTTGATGCAAGATCTATATATCTTATGACATAAAGGTTTAGCCGTTGTAATGAAGTGATTACTTTACGTAACATTTAAGCAGGCTTGCGTATTAGTTTTTAGACAAGTAGGTGGAGAGCTAATCGGTGAGGTAATCGACTAGTCAAGTTAAATTTTTTTTATCTTGAATCGCTCGTTTAACAGAATAGTTTCATGACACTATTCCTATTCATGACACTATCTCCATAAAAGTATCATAAGCAATATTGCCGCCACACAACACAACTACCGCTGTCTTGCCTGCATAATGTTCTTTATGTTTGATTAATCCAGCTAAAGCAACGCCTGCGGCGCCCTCTATTTTTACACCCTCTTGCTCAAGAGCTATGCGTATGGCCGTTTTAATGTCAGTTTCGCTGACTAGAACAGACTTATCGATAACTTTTTGACAAATATCAAATGTAATCGCACCTTCTGCTACTTGACCTGCGGTACCATCTGAAAGAGTAGCTTGCTCTGGCACATTAAAAAAATGACCGGCAGCTAAACATTTATATAAAACAGGTGAATTTTCGGGCCAACAGCCAACTATTTCTGGGGATTGGCTGGAATTTAATCCTTTGAGAAATGACCCAATACCACTAATAAGACCGCCGCCGCCAACAGCAACTAGCACAGAATCAATAGTGTCTAATTGTGAAGCCAGCTCTACCCCAATACCACCTTGGCCTGCAAGTACACTCAGGTCGTTATAAGGTGAAATATAAGTAATATTATGCTCTTGAGCATAGGTTTGTGCTTGGGTTTCTGCGACTAAACAATCGCCGGGAACTTTTTTAACCAGCGCGCCATAGTCACAAATTTTTGCAAGCTTTAAGGGAGAGGAGTGCTCAGGCACAAATAGGGTAGCAGGCGTGTTTGCTAGGCCAGCGGCTTTGGCCACAGCCATACCATGATTGCCTGATGAACCAGCGACAACGCCCGCAGTTTTTTGTTGGGCATTGAGCTCGTTGATTTTAGTAAATGCACCGCGGTACTTAAAGGAGCCTGTGCTTTGCAGTTGTTCATGTTTTAAATAAACATTCCCTTGCACGAGCTTACTCAAATACTCGCTATAGGTAATAGGGGTGCATTGGGGGGCCGCTGGTAGCTTTGATATTTGCGTGTAAGTTTGCAGTATATGTTGCGAGAGTTCGGTAAGGGTCATCAATACCTCGTTTTCAAATAAAACCTTGTACTAAAATACGTTTTTATTGAAAATAAGGCAAATTTAATGCATCTTGTGGCAAAATACGGGTTTCTGGATTGGCATCTAATAATAATGCTGCAACTTCTTCTAAGGTAGTGCCTTTATTTGGAATTGTTTCGCCTTTATTGTTCACAGTAAACTGAGGGTTTTCAATTCCTTTATAGCGAAAAAAAGTACCAATGACATTTGTTTCTAATGCGGATGGCTTGTTTTCCAGAGTAGTGAGTTGATCGTTGATATTGATGGGAATTTGCACAGGCCGATTTGTGGGGAAACGCTCACATTTGGCCCACTGCAGTAAAGTGATGCCGGCGGAAAAGCTATCTCTTTTATACGCATGGCAAACTAAGCCTTTTTCCATAACTTCCGGTGACCAATATTGTGGTGTGCCGCATAGGCTTATGCGTTGATCGTCTGCCGCCCATTGTTTTGGTGTATTTTTTTGGATGGTGCCATAATCTCCAAGCTTGGCAACTTTTTGTGGCCCAACATTTTTAACAAACACATTGGCTGGTTTAACATCTGCATGTTCAATATTTTGTTGATGTAAATCTTCAAGGCTTCGAAGTAAACCGCGAGCGACACTTTTTTGGATAGCTGCAGTTTTTTTCGGTGACGCAAATGAATCGGCGCTTAATTCATAAATTAAATCTTGGCCATCATTGCTGCCGAATAATTCTAGAAACTGATATCCCTTCTCAATGCCTTCGTGGTTTGTAACTTTGACCTGGGCTATATCTTTAATTAAGTGAGATTCACTTTTGAGCACACTCGCTTGAGCATGCTCGCGTTCTTGTGACACTACTGAATTGTATTTTTTAACCGCTACAATTTCCTTGGTGTCCATATTTCTAGCTAAGCGAACTTTACCAAAAGCGCCTGCTCCTAATACCACTTTTCTCAATTCAGGGTTTATGGTTTTAGATTTTATGGGGTTGGGCTCTTTAGAGGACGGGTCGACGCCATGTTGGCTTAACAATGAGTCCATTTCTTGAGCATCTAAAGTGCCGAGCAACTCAAATCGCTGACCATCTTCAGTAGTAACTACCGAGTGACTATTAGTACCAGAGGCCGAGTCCAAGCTTTTATCTGCTTTGGTATATTGACCTTGTTGAATATAGGATTTTTTAATGCTGCGAGTGAGAGATGCATCTTTGCCGCTGGTTTGGTCTTTATTGCCTAAAGTATCTAAATTATACATTTCAGATTGGAACGACTCAGCTTCTAATAAGGTTTCTCCAAGAGTGTCATCGATCAAAGTTTTCTCTAAAGTTTTAGGCTGCGGCGTTTGTTGAATAGAGGGGTCTGGTATATATCCAGTTGTTTGATCTAAATCAAGACTTTCGGGTATCAGAGTTTGTGCACCAAAAAAACTTTCAACCGAGACATCTGATATTTCTGTACCCTGACTTGAATCCAAGCATGCCTTTGAATCAGGGTTTAAGCGGGATTGAGCTGCATCCGCTGGTATAATAGACTTAAGGTGATTCGACTGACTGGGCTCTTGCAGCGAGTTGTGCGAAATCTGGGGGCCAATTGATTGGGGGTTCAAAGACTTTGCAGGCATAATACATGCAAACAACTTACTAAATTTTGCGCCAAAAGATTTTTTGTTAGGCCCAGCTAAAGCAGATGTATTACCACTGTTGTTTGTAATTGGCCCTGGCATCAAAGCTCCCAATACATTAAATTATTCTTAATTGATTAAATTTTATACTATTGAGGGTGTCTATTTTGGCTCAAGCAACATTAAGCCTACAAATATCCTGTAAAGATAGGATGTATTGATTTCAGATGAATTTGTCTCATATGCATTAAGAGGGGTAAGTTTGCAATATAAATCTTGCAGCCTATAAGGACGAATGATATAGTGTGTTACACAAAATAATTATTGAGCTTTAAGATATAAGCTTTAAGCGTATTAACTTTAAGTCTATTAACTTCAAGCATATTAAATAGTTATTGAGTGAAGGCTTATATAAAGCTTTACAGCTACGCCTCTTATGTGGCTTAAACGCCATACTATGGTGGCTTATCGGTCCTTCCGCAATGATAGTTTGTGAACCCCGCCAGGTCCGGAAGGAAGCAACGGTAGCAAACGATTCGTGTGCCGGAATGTGGCTGGTAGGCTGCCACCATTATTTTCTTTTTTTTTTCAAGGTGAGTTATTTCTGCATTGAGTAACGAAATTACCTCTCAACCAATTCCTTCTATTGCCCAAACTGGCACTACCCAGGCATTGGCACGCAAATGGCGTCCGCAAACTTTTCAAGAAGTGGTTGGTCAGCAACATGCATTGCAAGCACTTATCTACTCTCTTGATCATCAAAGGCTCCATCATGCTTATTTGCTTACTGGTACCCGCGGGGTTGGTAAAACCACTTTAGGCCGAATTTTTGCCAAAGCGCTCAATTGCGAAGCTGGAATCTCTTCAACGCCCTGTGAGGTGTGCTCTACTTGCCGGGATATCACCGCTGGATGTTTTGTTGATTTAATTGAAGTTGATGGTGCAAGTAATACAAAAGTAGAAGACACGCGTGAGCTTTTAGAAGATGTACAGTTTGTGCCAACCCATGGTCGCTTTAAAGTGTATCTTATTGATGAAGTTCATATGCTTTCAACCCATAGTTTTAATGCGCTATTAAAAACTTTGGAAGAGCCACCCGACCATGTAAAGTTTATTCTGGCAACCACAGATCCACAAAAATTACCTGTTACCGTATTATCGCGATGCTTGCAATTTCATTTACGACTACTCACGGTGCCACTTATTCAAGAGCAGCTGCACAAAGTGCTCGATGGCGAAGGCGTGGCTAGCGAGACGCAGGCTTTGTATTTGCTAGCAGAGGCTGCCCGCGGCAGTATGCGCGATGCTTTAACCTTAGCAGACCAAGCCCGTAGCCAAGGTATGGGTGAAATTCAAACCCAGACTGTAATTGATATGCTGGGTTTGATGGATGTTCATCTCGGTTTAAATTTGTTGCAACAAATTATTCAAGGTTCGGCGCAAGCCGTGTTTAGTGTCTTAGCCCAAGTAGAGCTGAGCGGCATAGATTATGACCAAGTATTTGTTGAGCTTATCGAGTCATCCCATCAAGTGGTTTTAGTACAGTCATTAGGTGATGCTGCGAGCGAACTCATTCCTGATCAAGCAAAGTTTACAAAACTTAAAGATTTAGCTCAAAGCGCCAGTGCTGAACAAATGCAGCTTATATATGAAACACTTATAACTGGTCGTAAAGCTTTGCCTTTTACCTCATCACCAAGAACGGCTTTACGGATGGTGTTATTGAGGTCTTTATATTTTCAGCGGTTCACAGCCGAAAACGTGTCAGCTGCAACAACTCCTGCTATTGATCAACCAGAGATCTCAAAGCAACAGGCTGATCCAGTAGTAGAAAAAAAAAAGCCTGAGCCCTATTTAGCGCCTCAAGAACCTGAGGCTATGCCGCCTCAAAAAAGTGACCAAGATCTTTCAGAATCTTTATATGAGGCCTTAGGCTGGCATCAATTTGTGCAGCAGCATTCTCCTGGTGGTATTCTAGGGCAAATTATACAAAATTCTCGCTTAGTTGCTATTGATCAAGGTAATACAGATGATCAACGCAATACAGAGTATTATTTGAGTTTGATAGTTGACGATCAAATGCAAGCTTATGATTTGCCTTCAATGACGCAGCGGCTTGAAACGCTCTTTAAAGCAGTATTCAATAAAGTTTGCCATGTAAATCTTGATGTGCAATCATCTGCAACCAATGAATTATTACAAGCATCGCCGCACATATTGCGGCTTCAAGATAACCAAATAGAGCGCGCAAGCTTTGAAACTGAAATTTTAGCTCATCCATTTGTAGCTGCAGCCATGCAACTTTTTGGTGATACTATAAGTTTGCAAATTGCAGAATAAGTTTGCAAATTGCAGAATAAGTTTGCAACTTGCAGAATAAGCTTGCAAGTTGCAGACGAAACTAACTGAAAGCCTTCAATTAATTAATATATTTACAGAGGATAAAACCATGAGTGAGCAACCAACCGTTGAGCAAATAATGAAGCAAGCACAACAAATTCAAGATGGCCTACAAAAAGCTCAAGCAGAGCTTGAGAAAACGAATGTAGTGGGGGAGTCTGGCGGTGGTTTTGTTAAAGTTACTTTATCTGGTCGATTTGCCTGCAAAAAAATTGAATTTGACGACAGCTTAATGAAAGAGTCAAAATCAGTGCTGCAAGACCTAGTAGCCGGCGCTATTAATGATGCAGTTGCGAAAGTAGAAAAAATTAACCAAGATAGTGTTGCGGGTATGATGTCTAGTGGTGCTGGCTCTGGGCAAGTCAATGTGTCTGATACCATTAAACCACGATTAAGTTAATCGAATACCTTGATTATGCTCATTGATTTACACTTAAGCTCAACAACAAGGATGTGTTGGTGTGAGTGAGCTCATTGCCGATTCAATTACTGCGCTTAGCCAGCTGCCTGGTGTGGGTAAAAAATCCGCTCAAAGGATGGTTTTCCATTTATTACGCAAAGATCCTGCAGCCGCCCAACTCATTGCAGAGCTTTTACCAAGGCTTGCGCGAGAAATTGGTTACTGCCAAGATTGTCGTGATTTTACAGAACGGCCGCAATGTAAGCTTTGCTATTTACGCGTGCATAAGCCTCAACTGTGTGTGGTTGAATCGCCTGTAGATGTGCTGGCACTCGAGCAGAGCGCAGTTTTTTCTGGGCGATATTTTGTATTACATGGTCAATTATCGCCTATCGATGGTATTGGCCCAGAAGAGCTTGGCATCGCGCATTTTTCGAAAATTTTAGGCAGTGGTGATATTGAAGAAGTGATCCTGGCTTTAAATGGGGGGATTGACTCACAAACCACGGCTCATTATCTTACTGATATTATCCAGTCCCATAGCATCAAAGTAACCCGGCTCGCTCAAGGGCTACCCCTTGGCGGTGAACTCGAGTACATTGATGCAGCTACGCTTACTCAAGCATTCCAGCGAAGATATGAGCAATAAATTAAGGGCTCTTTTGTCTACAATACATTATGTAAATACTAACAATAATTTAGAACGCTGTATTCAACAGCTGATTGACTCTATTGAGGCCCAACAATATACAATTCCCCTTAATTCTCAAGTATTAGCTCTAGATACGGAGTTTATACGTACTCGGCATTTTTATGCTCAACCAGCATTAATTCAACTTGGTTGGCAGGCCAATGTGTACCTCATTGATGCACAAGCCATTGCAGCACAAGTTATTGCGAGTCAGCTAAAAAAGCTTTATAAAACACTGGCGAAGTGTTTTATTCCATTAGCTATTCATGCACCACCGGAAGATTTAAGCTTGCTTAATTATATGGGTGTCCCTTTACCATTTGCTATGGGTGTTCAATTATTTGACAGCCAATGGGCTGCGCATACTTTAAAGCTAGGCCCTCAATTAGGCTTATTTGGCTTAGCTGATATTTGTTTAAATATTAAAGGTTTGGTTTCAGAATCACGATCGGATTGGTTAGCCAGACCCTTAACTTGGCAACAACTTCATTATGCGGCGCAGGATGCAAGTCTACTTAATAGTGTTGCCCGTTATCTTATGCAAGGGTTGTTGCAACTTAACATGCTGCAGCAACACTACACGGATATGCAGTATGTACATGGCGTGCTTAGTGAAGCCCAGCAGCTGGTGCCACTGGGTTTACAGTCGAAAATAGCCCACCGGGTTGGACCGCATAATTTACCTCGTTTTGTAGCGCTGGTGAACTGGCGGGAAACAGCAGTGCAGGATCTTAATATCCCGCGCCGGTGGCACTTACATGATCTGGCACTAGCGCGTTTAGCTAAGCTTGGCGATCGGCAAACGCCACCAGGGGTAGATCAAATTGAAAAAATTCTTAAATATTCTAAAGAGCTCATCAGCTTACCAAAATATCGTCAAGGCTTGCGTTCATTTCAACAGTCAATGGAGCTTAGCTATCTAGCTGAGCAGTTTTATAAGTGTTGGCGCCAGCCAGCCTTGATTAATGCTGAACAACTCAATTTAGATTTTGGGCCGGAAGTTAAACCTTTATTGAAAAAAATGTCGCAGATTATTGAGTATCATGCCAAATTAATTGGTATACCAAGCACCGCTCTGTGTCCTAAATCTTGGCTGCTGCAGTTTATCAATGTGTTTATCCTTAAGCTTGATGCATATTGCATGGCTCAGCATCCAAATAACCACATTACCAGCTTAAAACTCAAAGACAAGCTAAAATTAGCGCAAGAGCCGCAATACTGTGCAACTATTTTACAAGCCATGCCTATTTTTGTGGGTACTCGGCAAGCACTGTTGCTCGAGCTTATTGAGTGTTTATGTGCTAATGCTGAAATAATTGAACCTGCAGTAGGTCGACGTCAATTGTGTATTAATGGGTTACAAAATTCTTAAGCCTGCGGCTGGGTTGTTTGACTTGTTGTGAGAATATTGTCTCAGGTATCCAAGAAAAGGAAACTTCAATAATGGAACTTTTACAATCTTATGATTCTTTATGGATCATTTATTTAGTGGCCGTATTTGCTCTTATATTAAGTAGTTATCTTATTTTGAGATCACTGCCCTTTAGCTTATTACGTTGGCTTGTTTTGGTGTCCATGACAGTTTTACTCGTGTCGCCGGTTAAAGTCGCAGGCAGCGGTTGGATGGTACCAGGGATAATTTATTGGTTGTTTGAAAGATTTTTAGTCAATAGTGCTCGCGCTGACTCAGTCATTATGAGCATTTTAGCTAATTTATTGGTAGGTGTTGTTTTGGTCGTCTGTCTGTGGTTTGTTGGCCGTTTATTCTCTTCTGGTAAGCCTTCGTCTAATATTAAAAGATAAAGACAGAAACAGGATGTTCAAGCAGATGATTTATTACCAATGGAACTTGTACGTCAAGGCTCGACTTCAATACATTACGCTCTTCAAAAACTTAAATGTATCAAAGCCACTGATCTATCTATTCAAACCTGCGCTTGGTATTTATTTAATATTAGCAAGCACCTTAGCGCTTGCGCAATCACATGAGGTGATTGTGCTCATTGACACTTCTGGCAGTATGGTGGAGACAGATCCACAAAACTTGCGCCGTCCAGCTGTACGCTTGCTATCGCAAATGCTGCCACAAGAGACTCAAGCCAGTATTGCGGTGTTCGATTCTAAGGCTCAATCTTTATTGCCTTTTAGCACGGTGGACGCTCAATGGAAGGACAAAGCATCACAACAAAGTCTTAACATTCATTCCAAAGGCCAGCGAACCAATATTGAAGCTGGGCTCAAATACGCTTTGAATAGCTTTTCTAAAGATGCAAAGTCGCAAAGTATTGTCTTACTGACCGATGGTAAAATTGATGTCAGTAAAGATTCAAGCCAAAATATGCAATCTCGTGAGACTATTTTAAACACACTCTTACCACAATTGCAGCAGCGATCGATTCAAGTTCATACCATAGGTTTATCACAAGCTGTAGATAAAGACCTTTTACAACGGCTAGCACTTGGTAGCAATGGCATGTCAGCCATTGCAGAGAATGCCGATGACTTAATGAAGCTTTTTATTCGGGCATTTGATCAGTCGATTGCAACCGACAGAGTACCGTTAAACGACAATACATTTTCTGTTGACCAATCGGTAAAAGAATTTACAGTATTAGTCTTTCGTGGTGCAGAAAACAAACCAAGCGAGTTGATTACACCCTCTAAAAAAGTATTATCTGCTAATAATGTTATGAATAGCCGCTGGTTTAGTGATAAACAATATGAATTAATTACTGTTAGTGAGCCTGAAGCCGGTCAATGGCAGTTAGTGGCCGATACAGATCCAAATAACCGAGTCACAGTGGTGAGTAATCTTCAACTTGAAGTTGAGGGCTTGCCTAACAACATACTCAAAGGTCAGCTGGTTGATCTTACTTTCTCGTTAAGGGATGACAATGGAGTGATCACAAATCCTGCTTTATTATCCTTACTGGATATTAACTTTAAGCAAGATATTTTGGGAGCAACACCTCAATCTTTAACTGCAGCGGTTACATCTCACTCCAACGATAAGGTTTTAACGCCGCAAGATGGCTTGTTTCATGCCAAGCTTGCTAAAACTTTATCTCCTGGGGAGCATATATTTACAGTTACAGTTGATGGCAAAACGTTTCAAAGACAAGAGTCTAAAAGAGCCAGAGTATTTGCTCAAGCACTTGAAGCTTTGGTTTCACAAACCACCTCTAACAATGGTGAAGCCGAATATTTACTGACATTGGTACCTATTCAAGGGCTAACTGATCCAAAATCATTAGACATTACTGCCAAGGTTAAATTACCGTCAGAAAAAATGGTGCCTTTAGATCTTACTCAAACCGAATATGGCAGCTGGAGTACGCCTGTACCTGCCAGTGAGGGTCAAGCGGAATATAAAGTGTTTGTGCAGGTGGCCGGCAAATCCCAAACTGGCCAAAGCTTTTCAGTGACTCAAGGGCCAATTAGCGTTGATTATAATCAACCCTTAGCGCAACCAATGGAGCCAGCAGGCGATTTATTTGATAGCCTCAATGATACTGGTAATGCTCAAGAGCAAGCTGCTTTTAAAGAAAGTTTACCCGAATCTAAGCCTCAACCCGAGCCAATGGCTGCAAAGCCAGCAGCTGCAGTAACTCCAGTACCTTCAGCAGAGGTCAAAGCGCCCGAACCTATTAGTGAAGAAACTCCCGCAGTGGTTGCAGAGCCTACAGCAACCTCTTGGTTTAATGGCAAAAATATGCTTATTGCTGCTATTGTTGTTGGCAATTTACTACTTTTAGTGGGTGGAATATTTCTTTACCGGAAAATAATGCGCAAAGCTCAAGCCCAATCTGATGAAGAGGACCGAGAGTTACTTGCGAGTGTTGAATCTGCACAACAGAAAGTAAAACAAATAGATATGCCCAAACCAGCCCCTGCAGCTGAGACTCAAGCTGAAGACCTGAGCGCCGAGGCAGACAAAATATCGAATATGCTTGAAGATATGGATTCTAAAAACCACAACCAAGACGACCAAGCCAGCTCATAATTTAGGTTAGTCGGGGGTTGCATACTGAATATCTGCATTGTATGGATTGATAACCAGTAAATATTCAGTAATAGAGGTTATTGCGTTCATTGGACTCCTGCTCAAGGCTTCATTGCTCATTTCCTGGCCGTTATTATCAATAGCGATTGATGTTAACTCAATTTCGCGACTGTGAGAGCCATGGTCTTGAATGCTTAATGTGGTAAAGGGTATAGGCCTGGTATTAGTATCTGCTTCTCTTGGTATATTGAGGTTGTGTGTGTTGTTATTGTTTGCATGACCCATACCCTGCGGCTGTGCTTCAACACAGGTATTACGAATTCGCCGTATAGCACAAGCTGCTAGTAACACAGTTGTTAGCAAAGTTGAGCTTATCATATGTTGTAGGAAGTTCTCACGAGTGGTTTGTGAAGACTCTAGGAAAAACAGTTTGCCAATTAATGGGCCAAGCTCTAAATTAGCTCCGTGGGTTAGAGCTGTAATCACATAGTGGGCTTGAATATTTCTATCTAAATTATCTGGCCCATTACCTCGCTGAGTGCGGCTTATTAATAATGAGAGATTGATAGGTGACATTATCCCAACGCCTATCAAGCCGTGTAAAATTCCTTCTGGGCCTATTGAGAGATCGGCCAGGGCGTTAATGCCTTGTGACACTGCCAGGCCTAATAAAGATTCAACGGCAAAAATAGCTGTGGTTAAAAGCGGTAAGGCAATTTCAGGGGCTATTATCCCTCTTGGTTGATTCACCGCTTCAGCTGCATGAAGACCAACATACATCGATATACCAAAATTACCTAAGGTGCCAACTAAGCCAGAAACTATAGAAATTATTTCTTTGTTATCTAAAGCTTGATCCAGTTGTTTTTCAGCGGCTGTAGTTGCTGCTATTTGCTGACTAAGACACTTTAATGACGAGTTAAGTGATTCAACTAAGTCTGTTTCACAATAAAGGGCTTTAAAGTAATCAAGATCATAGCGAGTGTCATTCGTAATATTTTTTTGGGATTCTGTAAAAAAATTAAATTCATCGCCACATGTCACATAAGTACTTGGTGGGATAGGCTGGCTGGCCGATGGAGATTTAGTGGTATAAATTTCGCAATATGTGGAGTTGTTTGTTAAGTTTTGATTGGCAGGTGGGCTTATAGTAAGAGCTTCAATAAAACCCCTGTCCAAGGGTGCTGCGGCAACACCCTGCATTGAGCTTAGAGCCACACAGCCCAGACTGACTAAAGATTTTAAACTACAAAAATTATGAATTTTATTTTTTGGCAGCTCACTTTGTGGTAAACAACTAAGCCCTTGTAATTGTTGGTTACTTATAGAGCGATCAGTAGTTTGCTGATGCAACACCTGTGAACTTATAGTTGAAGGATCGGCTGATGAAATCATGAGGAGCCTCTTAGTCTGCAATTAAAATGCTTCAGACTCCCTTCTGAATGAAAGAATTGTAACCTAAAAATACCAAGCCTAACAGCCCACCAATTATGGACCCAAATAAATGCGAAGCATATGATATTGGTGTACCAAGCAATAACTGTGTTTCGGTTGCATGTAATGCTATACCTTGTTGTTCCAGAGTAATTTTTATAAGAATTGCCGCCAGAAACACTAAATGAAAAATCAAGTAGCCGCGAATATAGGCAATAAGATAAAACAAATACAAGCCGTGCAGTACACCAGAGAAACCCAAATAATGTGCTTGTGTAAATTCAAGCAATAAGCTACTTATACCCAGCGCTAAGATTAAAAAAAGACCTAAAACCAACCATTGATGCTTTTCATGACGAAAAGTTATAACCAAAATTAAATACGCGAGTAAATTCATACCAAGATGAGCCATATTGGTATGCATTAAATGTGCAGAGAACAAGCGCCACCACTGATCATTAAGTGTTAATAGCTGGTCAAGCCATAATGTTGGTGGGCTGAATAATCCAAACAGAATCAACATAAGTGCCATTAATGTAAGGTGTGGCCAAACCTTCAACATACTAAATACTATTGAGTTGTTGCATTTGATTTTTACAATGCAGCACGCCTTGCTCGGCCTCGTTGTATTGTTCTTTCACTTTACTGACTACATCTGCAGGTGCATTTTGCATAAAACGCTCGTTAGCCATTTGTGCTTGACAACGCTGTAATTCCTTTTCAGACTTTTCCAGGAGTTTTTCAAGTCGCTTCATTTCTTCAGCTACATCAATTAAGCCAGCTAAGGGCACTATAACTTGTAATTCACCAACTCTATGCACAGCCGCAGGCGGTAAATCAGCCGTTGGCTCAAGCCATTCAATTGATTCAAGCTGGGCTAAACTTTTGAGTAAAGCTTGAGTTGTTTGAGCTGCTTGTTGATCTGCCAAAGTTCCGCCTTGGAGTAGTAAGCCAAATTTTTTCGATGGCGCAATATTCATTTCACCACGAATATTTCTAATAGCGGTAATAATGTTTTGCGCCCACTCAATCCCTTGGTCTGCTTGAGGGGCATTTAATGCCTCGTTAACCTGAGGATAGTTGCACACCATAATTGTTGATTCTAAGCGGGCAAGGGGGGCGCTTAGCGACTGCCAAATTGACTCAGTAATAAAAGGCATAATTGGGTGGAGTAAAAGTAAGATTTGCTCCAGCACATAGACACTCGTATGTCTGGTTTGCATTTGTTGTATGCTCAGCTCTGCAGCTGATAGCTGGTCTTGATGTTTGTTGTAAAGTGTCACTTTAGCCAGTTCTAAATACCAATCGCAGTATTCGTTCCAGGTAAAGTGATATAGAGCTTGGGCGAGCAGATCGAAGCGATATGTTGCTAAGGCACGATGTGACTTTGCAATGGTTGCCTGCAGACGGCTCAGAATCCATTGGTCGGCAAGGTTTGTTTTATTGTTGAGCAGCTCTTGATGATTGGTCGGCAGGCTTTGGTCTTCATTTTTAAGACAGGTCATATGTACAAAGCGAGCAGCATTCCATAATTTATTGCAAAAATTACGATAGCCATCAATTCTACCCAGGTCAAAACGTATATCACGGCCAGTACTTGCCAGTGATGCAAACGTAAAGCGCAGGGCATCAGTGCCATATCCCTCGATACCTTGAGCAAATTCTTTACGTGTTGATTTTTCAATGCGTTTAGCATCTTTAGGGTTCATCAGCCCATAGGTGCGTTTGGCAACTAGGGGTTCAAGGGCTATACCGTCGATTAAATCAATAGGATCTAAAACATTCCCTTTAGATTTTGACATTTTTTGGCCTTCACTGTCGCGAATTAAGCCATGAATATAAATTGTTTTAAATGGGACTTCTTGACGAAACTTTAAGGTCATCATAATCATTCGGGCAACCCAAAAGAAAATAATGTCAAAGCCGGTGACTAAAGTATTGGTCGGATGAAAGTCTTCTAAGTCTTGCGTGGCTGCAGGCCAACCCAGCGGGGCAAAAGTCCACAGGGCTGAGGAAAACCAAGTATCGAGAACGTCTTCGTCTTGAGTTAACTTTTGATCACCTAGATTATGACGCGCTCTGACATCGCGCTCATCTTTACCCACATAATAGGTACCATCTTCAGCATACCAAGCTGGAATACGATGCCCCCACCAAAGCTGGCGACTAATACACCAGTCTTGCAAGTTACGCATCCAAGCGAAGTAGGTGTTCTCCCAATTTTTTGGTACAAATTCAATATCACCATTCTCAACTGCTGCAATTGCTGGGCCGGCTAGGGTTTCAGTAGCTACAAACCATTGATCTGTAAGCAAAGGTTCAATAATTACTTGGCTACGATCACCTCTTGGCACCTTTAAGTTATGTGGTTGTATTGCTTCAAGCAGGCCTTCATTGTCAAAAGCTGCTACAGTTTTTTTGCGCGCTTCTTCACGAGTTAAACCACGAAATGCCTGTGGCACATTATCGTTCATGGTAGCGTCTTTGGTCATGATTTCGATTAATGGCAAATTATGCCGTTGACCTATGGCATTATCGTTGAAATCATGCGCTGGGGTGATTTTAACGCAACCAGTACCAAACTCTGGGTCAACATAGTCGTCAGCGATAATTGGAATGGTCCTTTGACACAGTGGCAGTTGAATTTCTCGACCAACTAAATTTTTATAACGCTCATCTTCTGGATGAATTGCCACTGCTGCATCGCCAAACATAGTTTCTGGGCGGGTGGTAGCGACAACTAGGTAGTCGGGCTCATCAGCAGTTGAATTGACTAAGGGGTATCTAAAATGCCAAAGATGGCCTGGCTCTTCCTCGCTTATTACTTCTATATCCGACAAAGCTGTGCGAAACTTAGGGTCCCAGTTTACCAGCCTTTTGCCACGGTAAATAATACCTTGATTAAACAGTTCAACAAAAACCTCTGTGACTGCCTCAGAAAGCTTAGGATCCATAGTAAAACATTCGCGTGACCAATCAACTGAGGCGCCAAGGCGCCTGAGCTGTTGAGTGATATTACCGCCAGATTCAGCTTTCCATTGCCATATTTTATCTATAAAAGCCTTCCGCCCTAAATCATGTCGAGTGGTACCTGCTGCAGCTAGTTGCCGTTCAACTACCATTTGCGTCGCAATACCTGCATGATCAGTACCTACTTGCCATAGGGTTCTTTTTTGCTGCATCCGCTCAAATCGCACTAAAATATCCATGAGCGTATCTTGAAAGGCATGCCCCATATGTAAGCTGCCTGTAACGTTAGGCGGCGGGATCATGATAGAAAAATGGTCTTTAGATCGATCGTCTACAGGCTTGAAACAGCCGTTTGCTTCCCAAGTTGAGTAGATACTTTGTTCTATAGCTGAGGGATTATATGTCTTGTCCATGAATGCAAACTCTTTTAATGAAATGATTTGATTAATATGCTGTGGAGTATATCTGACCTGAAGTTAAGTTGAAACTTTGGCTTAGTGCTGGAGATAAATTTATAGGCGATCATAGATTTGCTAGTGGTGGGTTGCTACCGATTCGTTAGGGTTGCAAGTGACTAGATGTGAAATCTGTGAGGCAACTCACAAGCTAGATAATACTTTTGCAGTAGTATGCACGAATGAAAAGTACAACAGCGCATCAACATTCGCAATCTCAATCAACTTTAGGTTTCAGCGCTTTGGATTCTATAGCGTTAGATTCTATAGCCCGAGACACAAGTAGGTTTGATACTTACTCGAGCTCTCAAAACTCATGTAAATTTACGCAATCCTCTACTCATGAGCAGATCTTCAATTCTGCGCTTATTAAACATCTTGATGCAATTAAAACTTTAAGCTGGTTGATCGATATATTACCACAAGGGGGGATTCTCATTGAGTTCGTCTATCGGCTGTTGGTGGCTTTTGATCGCTTTTTGCACACTCAGCTTAATCGCTCGGTATTACAAAGCCATACTCTAAAAGAGAGTATTAATGGTTTGCTTAAAACTACACATAGCTGTATCAACCAAGGCTCCTTAACTGTTACAGATATTATTTATATCAATCAAAAAATAGATACTCTCACCTATCATTTGAATACACGCATTGAGGAGCCAGCTACTCAACTTTATAACCAATTATTGAGCTTATATGCCTCAGTTAAAACTGTAAATACACTTTCGGATAACCCGCTTGCACGCTTGCATTATATTGCACTTGACCAACAGCTCCAAACAATTATTCTCCAAAAATTTATCCAGTTAAATGGTCACTTATTTCAACGAGATGTTTTTGTTGTCAATTGTAATGCTCAAATAAATACTCAGTGTCGTGGCAATAATATACTGCAATGCAATTATTTAACAATCCATGAATTGAGTCAGCATATACATAAAGTTAATAATGACGCCTCAGAGCCAGTGTATTGGGTGATTGATGTGAACAATATACCAGGTAATGAATTAAATAATCTTTTACTTAATTTAACTAAAATGTCAAATAGCCAACTCAAAAGTGTGTATCTGGTTCATTGCAGTGAGCAAGTTTTAGTTGATGCAACAATGGCTTATTTACTTTGGCGTGGCTTAAAAATATGGCCTTTAAAGCGAGATAAGACTATAAATGATTTATTGTATCATTTGCAAAGACAGTCATTGCTGTATTTAGCTCGCCTACTCAATCCATTAATATGCACCCAACCAGGTGTGCTTAACGAGACATTTGTTACTTTATTTTTTGAGCTCGAAAAAAATAATACAAAAGTATCCAGCTATTGTCAGCAATCTATAAGTGTACCTGCGCGGTTGCAAGTCGACATTAATATACTTGTACATCATTATATCCATCGTAAAGTGATCAGCCAAAAGCTGCATACTTTGGTGGTACAATCAATTAATGAGTTCGATAGTTTGAGCTTTATTCAAGAATCGCAATTAAGCTTAAATATTAATTTTATTAAGCAACATCTTCGAGCGTTAACTCATAAAACGCCGCATAACTTACCTATTGTATATACCACCAAAATTCACACAAGCACAAACCAGTCAAGTCACTCGGTACAATCTCAACCATATCGAGCTGAGGATGATTTAAAACAAGGTCAGGTAAAAAAATGTCAGGTAAACCAAACTCAGCTCGCTCGAAACCGCCAACCAAAAAAAACGCTACAACATAATACTAATGAAAAATTTAGATTACTGACTCAGAGTCAAATTTATAATAGGTCTCTGTTAACTATTGGTACTTTCGTTGACGACAATATAATGGGCTTATCAGCATTAAATACTCAAGTACAAATTTCTCAATTTGAATTGCATAACTATAAACTTCTTTGTGTTCAGGATTGGTCAAACCTTGCACAGGATCAACAAGTGAAGTTATTACAAGATATGTATGATGATCGACAATCATTGATTGTATTTTTAGACCAAATTCAATCCATTGATTCATTGCAAGTTATTGATTACGAACGTCTCAATGGGCTCCTGCTGTCACAAGAGTGGATCGGCGAGCTTAATTCAGCAAATTCAGTTGCTCGTGGAAATTGTTTAGCACGATTACGCCAGCTGCGTCATTTAGGGCTTAATTTATGGGTTCAAGGGGTTGCTTCATTGACCGATGCTGCACTACTACTTGCCAATGGAGTAGAGTTTATAGTTTCTAGTGAAGCGCATTTTGACTGTGATCGAGAAACTGTTTACCCAGATTTACCGTAATACACATAAATCATCAGGCATCCCCAGCTCTGGGAGTTTTTGCCAAAGCCCACACATCTAAGCGATACAGCCCCAATGTATTGAGCATAGTGGCGCATTCGGTGAAGGTGGCACCTGTAGTTATGACATCATCAACTAAGCATAGGTGAGCCAGCTGAGCCGCAGGTATTAGTTTTCGCCAATGTGATACAAGCTTGAAACTGCCTTTGACGTTTTGTAATCGATCTTTTCGGTTAAGTGTTGCTTGTGGTTTAGGTGAGCTCAGTCTTTCAAAGGGCTCAATCAGTGGTATGTCTAAAGTTCGACTTAGATGAGTTGCTATTTTTAAGCTTGTAGAAAAGCCCCGAGCTTTGAGTCGACGTGGGTGGGAGGGTATGGCAATGAGAGCATCAGGTAGCGCGCCATAAGTTGCATGCCGAATAATTTCTTTGGTTAATAGCCTGCTTAAAATGCTACCAAAGCGTTTGTGCTGGTGAAATTTAAACGCTTGGATCATTTGTTTGGGCACGCCCGCATAATCTAAAGGCAGTATACATTGGTGCCAAATTGGCTTGATTGTTAAACATTGGCTGCAAATAGACGCTCCACCAAGTTCTCCTTGCTCACCACAGAGTTTGCAACGCTTTGGAATCTTATAGTTGTTTAAGGTCTGCATAACTTGGCAAGGTGGCATATTAAGTAACAGTAATTTGTTACATGGGGTGCAAAGTTGAGCTGGGCACAAGCTGGCTTCTAAGCAACACAATTGACAAAACCCGTCGCGACTAGTCATTGGTTAAAAATTTGCAGTACAAATAATTTGGCATAGAGTGTTTGCTTTTTCACAAGTGGAATTAATACATATCGCTAGTTTAGATTTATAAATAATATTAAACTGTGTACTAATTCACATTTTTTGTGAATTGGCGGCTGATTGAAGCTCTTTAATATTCTGTTAAATAATAAGAGGCACTATAAATGGCTTGAGTTCTGCTATAAGTCCGTTTAGACTGGACTGCTCACTTTAAAATAAATATACAATGAAAATACCAGGATAAATCAGTGTTGTTAGCAACTCAAAGACTTAATTTAGTTTCCAAAATAAAACACATTAAGCCGCTGCTTAAGCTTGCTCTGCCGGCAATGATTGCGCAGTTAATGATGTGCTTAAATGGTTTTATCGATACTGTGATGTCCGGTCATCATTCACCAACAACTTTGTCGCAAGTTGCTATGGGTTCAAGCATTTGGGTGCCTGTCATAATATTTGTGAGCGGTATATTGAGTAGTGTGGGCGCGCTGACTTCGCATGCCTATGGTGCAGATGATACTTCTAAAGTTCGTCGGTACTTAAGTTCAGCAATAGTTTTAGCAATTATATTAAGTGTTTTCTGTACTTTCATGCTCTTTGGGGCAGTTGATCTACTGCCTTATGTCAATGTGCCGAACTATCTAATACAAGGTATAGATGACTATATTTCCATGTTAGCCATAGGCTTTTGGGGGCAAATATTATTTTGGGCATTAAGAGGTTGGGTGGAAGGTTTACAAAAAACACATCTTGCTATGATTGCCACATTTACCTCAACTATGATTAATATTCCTTTGAATTATATGTTTATTTATGGATGGTGGATCATTCCTGAAATGGGTGCCAAAGGCTGTGGTATTGCCACAGCTATTTCATTTATGGTCATGCCACTTGCAATGCTTATTTTAATTTTTAAGGATCGCGCGCTCTATCATATGATCGGTAATTTTGCTGCTATCAAAGCGAATTATGATTTTGCAAGTTTAAAAAAAATATGTAGTTTAGGCCTGCCAGTAGGTATTTCAGGCTTTGTTGAAGGCTCATTATTTTGTGTATTAGCAATAATGCTCGCGCCGCTAGGTGAAAATAGTGTTGCCGCGCATCAAATTGCGCTGAACATTTCTAGCATGTTATTTATGGTACCACTTGGGTTAAATTTTGCTGTATCTGTGGCGGTAGGTAGAGCCTGTGGTCAACAAAAAAATGCCTATGAAGTGGGCGTTATTGTTCAAAGCGGTTTAATTTTAGCATTTTGCATTGCGCTTATTTTTTGCACGTTTTTATTTTTAGGCCGACATTACATTCCATATATTTATACAACTGACCCAGAAGTGTATCTATTAGCGGTTGAGTTATTGATGTTTGCAGCAATTTTTCAACTGCCAGATGGCTTACAAGTTGTGCTTTATGGGGTTCTCAAAGGCCTACAGGATACATTTGTACCAATGTTGCTTGGTATAACCTCCTATTGGCTCTTAGGCGCAACATTTGCCTATTTATTTGTTTTTAATGAGTACTTCGGGGCTTTAGGGGTAAAAGGGGCTTGGGTTGGTCTTAATATTGGGCTCTTAGCTGCTTTTTTAGCATTTTGTGTGCGCTTAAAGTACACTTTTAATCAATTATTTTTGACTAATATATATAAATTAAATGTGCCAAATGAGCCGAAATAAATCAAATAGTCGAAATAACTCGCATAATTTAATAATTTTTAGCGTCAAAGCTATTTGCCATACAATATTGAACTATCGTAAATGAAAGGGAAGCTACTTTGAGGTGGTCTCTGATTTATTCATTGAAGGTAAGTGAATGCTTTACAACGAACAGCAAATATTAAAATTACATCAACATACTTTGCTCATTATTAGTAGCGATCAAAGCTTCCAGCAAAAAATAATGGCTAATCTAGGTGCTGAATTTAGCAAGAGTTTAGATATCCAACATTGTTTGGTTTTACCAAAGCTGCAAGAGATGGCAATTGATAGACACTATATTTGTGTGTTAGATCTGGACCATCGACTTGCTGATACACTGCATTGGTTAGAAGCGGTAGAGTCTCATGGGGTATTGATGCCGATACTCACTATTGGTAACGGAGCATCAGCTTATCAAGTGCAACACTCGGTATTTCGAGCTTACAGCTTCATCGCTAGTGCACATTTAGATATCGCCATAGTCCATACAGCAAAATTAACCAACACGTTAATGAGCATGATACGTGATTCAATCAATTTACTTATGTTTCGCCATAATGAATACCAGGTGAAGTCAGCTTTAAATAATATTGATGAAGCTGTAGTACGAGTAACCCACGACCTTAAAATAGAGTACATGAACTCTTCAGCTGAAAAGTTATTATCTAAATCTCTTGATGACCTAATTGGGAGTGAGCTTGAATCAGGCTTTGATTTTTTTGATGAAAAATTAAAGCAATCTGCGATACCACAAATTATTCGGCAAATGGGCAGTTGTGAGGCCTTTAAACTCGAAGGTCCGTATTTACTTTTGGGCGGTAAATCTACAAAGACCTATGTCTCAATAGGTTTTGCACCAATCAAAGTGAACCAAGATATTTTGGTAGGCTATTTTGTAATTATACGTGATATTACCATCCAAGAAAACCTGACGACAAAGCTAAGCTACCATTCAAGCCATGATCAACTGACAGGTTTACTCAGCCGTATGGAGTTTGAGTCTCGGCTACAACAAGCCATTAATTGTGTAAGTGAAGCCAAAGAAGAGTTTCCCACGCAACATGTTTTACTCTATATCGATTTAGATCAATTTAAAGTTATTAATGAAACCTGCGGTCACGCTGTAGGCGATGAATTGATTCGTCAATATTCTAAGGAATTAAGTCGAGTGGTTCGTAAAAGAGATACATTAGCTCGACTAGGTGGTGATGAGTTTGGCGTTATCTTATGGAATTGCTCAATCGAAAAAGGCATTGAAATAGCGAATAATCTTCGCCGGGTTACGGAAGACTTTCGTTTTGTTTGGATTGATAGAATTCATACACTAACTGTGAGTATTGGTAGTGTACCAATCACTCATTCAATTAAGTCCAATGCCATGAGCTCCTGGGCGGAAGCCTTACGATTAGTGGATGGGGCCTGTCAGCGAGCTAAAGAAAATGGTAGAAATAGAGTCGAAGTTACCGACGTTGACGATGAACTGCTGCAAGAGCGCTATGGGGAAATGGAATGGATTGCTCGCTTGGTCTCAGCATTTGAGGGCCATGGCTTACTTTTATTTTGCCAACAAATCTATCCAGTTGCATCAAATTGCGGTGCAATAGAACCAAGAAAAACTCACTATGAGATCTTAGTGCGGTATCAAGAAGAAAATGGCAAGTTAGTCCCTCCTGGAGTATTTTTACCGCCAGCCGAGCGTTATAACTTGATTGGTATGTTGGATCGTTGGGTAATTCGTTCAACATTTGCATGGTTAGCTTCTCATCCACAAGAAATGAGTGATCTAGGGCTTTGTTCTATTAACTTATCCGGTGCTTCACTGTGTGATGAAGATATGCCAGAGTTTATTAAAATTTGCTTTAAAGACTCGCAAATAGACCCTAAAAAAATATGCTTTGAAATTACCGAAACTGTGGCAGTCACCAATTTGGCCCAGGCTAATCAATTTATTGGCGAGCTTAGAAGCATTGGTTGTAAATTTTCCTTAGATGACTTTGGGGTTGGGATGTCATCTTTTGCATACCTTAAACATATGGACGTAGACTTCGTCAAAATTGATGGTAGTTTTGTACGTAATATAGTTTCTGACCCGATTGATGAGGCTATGGTGCGGTCAATCAATGACATTGGTCATATCCTTGGTAAAAAGACTGTTGCTGAGTTTTGTGAGGATAAACCGTGTTATGACCTCTTACAACGCTTGGGAGTTGACTACGTGCAAGGCTATTTTATAGGTAAACCAACTCCTATTGATGAAATTGATTTTAAGTATTTTAAATCATAACAATCAATGTCTTTTACAGTTATTGTATTTGATTGGCTTCAAACAGAGGCAGCTGAGCTAATTGTTTAAGTAAGGTTCTTTTTTGGGCCAAATTTCCAGTACGCGAATTAACCGGTTGTTGTTCATCGAGTAGTTGTTGGATAACACTGAACTCTCTTTCCGCCAATAGTATATATGCAATTGATAAATTATTCCGAGCCTCAATAAACGAATTATTGATAGCTATAGATTGCTTAAAATGATCGATTGCTTTGCTAGCCTGTTCTTGTCTTAAATAAATATTACCTAATCTAAAGTGGGCATATTCATCTTGTGGTGTCATAGCTATTAATTGTTCATAATATTCAGCTGCTTGTATCCATTGATTTTGGTTATAGGCTGTATTTGCTTGTTTCATTAACCCAATAATATTATCATTTGCAACTGTGGGGCTGGCTTGTACCTCAGCTTGTGGTGTAGCCGCACAGCCACCCATAAATAATATAATTAAGATAACAGCACTTATTCGTATGAATTGAGAGCCATATTGAGAGCCATATTGAAAGTGAGAGTGAATCATAGCCTAAGCCCTATTTGAAGTGAGTTGATTTAAAATTACTTGATACCGCGTTCAATATATTCAGCTTGTACCTGTTGCACAAGATCCAAAGTATTTGCTTGCGTTAATACCCCTGCCTGCATTTCGAGGCAGTGTCTAGCGTGCCAGCACAGTCTTATTCTCCTGGGCTTTACATGAGCATATGACTTTAATATTTTAAAATTACCATCTACAAAAATAAGGTCAATTGCTTCTTTCATGCCTAGAGTATGTATGGATGAACATTTGGTAATACATAATATAGTATTAGGCGATAGTTTTTGACCCAAAAGGCCTTTAAATCTTTGATAAAAAGTATTAGCGAAGTCTATTGTCATCATTTGCGGTACCTAGAATAATTCAGCGATTTTTTGCAACAAAACTAACGGATTTGACATTAAAAATTGTAAAGTTGGGGATGTAAATATCCCTGTACTTATCATTTTGACAACTACCAAAAAAGTAATAATGATAAAAGTAGTTGGGAAAATAAAGATAATCAATGGCCCAAGTAATTTAACAGGAGCTTCTAAGCCTAACTTTTCTGCTTTAGCAAAGCGTTCAAATCGTCTTTGGTCAGCCTGCGCCCTAAGTGCACGCCCAAGCGGTGAGCCCATTTTTTCAGATTGAGCCACCGCACTCACAAAGCCGCTAATACCAGGCAGATGAACCCTTACTCTTAAGTCTCTAATGGCATCTAATTTTGGTTTGCCGGCGCGAATATCCCGAATAACGCGGGTAAATTCTTCTTGTAATGGCTCCGGTGGAGCTAATGGCCCGGGTTTAGAGCTGGCAGTAGCTTGGGTCAATGCCCCAATAAAGTTACTGCCAGCTTCAACCGATAAAGTAATCATATCTAAATAATAGGGCAGGCTTTTAAAAATTGAATCTTCTCTTTTCTTAATTCTTTTTTTAAGCCAGCTCGTTGGGTAGCTAAGCCCTAGTATGCCAAATATTAGCACCAACATCATTGGTGATACATCTATTAATGCTGCTAAATAATAGCCGAATACGGCAAACAAAAGACCACTTAAGCCGTGGGCAAAATAAAACTGTTCGGCACTCAAGATATACTCGGCGCTACCACGTTTTAATTGTATAAGTAGTTGCTGGCGTTGTTGCGTAGATATTTTTTGACCAAAATAATAGGTCATACAATGAATCAATGGCCAAAGTATTTTGAACCCAAGTGGTAGCTTGTCGTGGTATTGGCGGTTTTCTTGGGGGATGGCTTTAAATGTTGTGATCAAATGAAAGAATACAATAGCAAAGACTACACCAAAACATATTAAAGCCAGTATAAGTTTATTATTAACTATTGATATTAAATAATCTAGATTAGACATAACATTATACCTCGATGTTGACAACTTTGCGAATGAAAAACATACCAAGTATCTCTAAAATGATTAAGACAAGTAGAGTAATCCAACCAAGCCATGACTTAAACAACAACATCATAGCCGCTGGCTCGATGGTACTCAAAACTAATACCATACCAACGGGTAAAGCACCTACTACAATTCCTTGCAGCTTGCCTTGGGACGTAAAGGCATCAATTTTCTTTTCAATCATTAATTTTTGTTGCAACGTGTGCGCAAGTCTATCGTAGGTTTCAGCTAAATTTCCTCCCAGTTCATTAGCAATAAGCGTTGTAGATATGACTAAGTTGAGATTATCGTTAGCCAGCCGCTCGCCAAGTCGATTGAGAGCAGTTTCAAGTGTTTGACCTAAGCGATATTCTTTGATCATTAAGCCAAACTCTTGAGCAATTGGGCCTGGAGTATCTTCAATAAGTAAATCTACTGCATTGATAAATGAAGAGCCACACCTGAGTGAGCCTGCAATTTGAGTCAGGCAATCAGGCAGCTGGCTTTCAAATTGGGTTATTCGTTTTTTGTGGATATATTGTATTATTACTCGAGGCACTATTAAGAGCACAATTATCCACGAAAGAATAATTATTAGGCTTATGTTAAATAGTATAAATACAATGGGGCCTAGTATTAACAAACCAAAGTAAGCCACTAGCAGTAATCGTACGTTAATAAAAATATGCAATAGTTGCAGTTGAGCAGTAAAATATTCTAACCGTTTGTTATATAAATTGTGTAATCTTTGGTATAGCCAATTACCAGCGAAAAATATAATGCAACTGCAGGTTATAAATACAAAGGTGAGTATGACAAATAATTCGTTCATTATTCCAAAAAGCCTTTGGTATTCGATGAGCTTGTATTACTTTGAAATATTGATTGATTAAGTTGCTTGCCGTGAGCCAAGAGCTCTTCATAAAATTCAGGTAAATTACCAGTTGGGCGCATTTCACCAACAACTTTATTGTTATCATCTAAGCCGCTTCTCTGAAAGCGAAAGATATCTTGTAATTGAATAATACCCGCTTCCATACCAACCACCTCGGTAATGTAGGTGATTTTGCGTGCCCCACATGGAAACCGACTTTGCTGTACTATTAATGAAACAGCTGAGGCTATTTGTTCACGAATTGCTTGTATAGGTAATTCAATGCCGGTCATTAAAGTCATAACTTCAAGCCTGGATAATGCGTCTCTGGGCGTGTTTGCATGCAAAGTGGTTAAAGACCCGTCATGGCCTGTATTCATAGCCTGCAACATATCCAAAGCTTCACTACCGCGACATTCGCCAACTACAATTCTGTTGGGGCGCATTCTTAGGGCATTTTTAACTAAATCCCGTATTGGTACAGCTCCTTTACCCTCACTATTAGCGGGCTTAGCTTCAAGGGACACTAAATCTGGCTGATTTAACTGCAACTCAGCGGCATCTTCAATGGTTATAACCCGTTCAGAGTCTGGAATAAGATTTGAGAGCACATTTAACAATGTGGTTTTACCTGTCCCTGTGCCGCCAGAAACTAAAATATTCTTGCCTTCACGTACGGCGACAGTTAAAAACTCAGCCATATTGTCATCCATTGATTGAAAGCGAATGAGGTCACTAATCTCTAATCGATGTTTGGGAAATTTTCTGATGGTAATACAAGGCCCTTTAATTGCTAGCGGAGGAATGATAGCATTTACTCGTGAGCCATCTTTTAATCTGGCATCCACCATAGGGCTTGATTCATCAATTCGCCGTCCAATCGGGGTGATAATTCGATCTATAACCGCAATCACAGCGGCATCGTTAGTAAAAGTTAAGCCAGAGTTTTCGATGCGACCGTTTTTTTCTACAAAAATTTCTTGCGCACTATTGACCATAATCTCTGAAATTGAATCATCTAATAACAAGGTTTCTAGTGGGCCAAGTCCACAAATATCAAAAAAAACAGCATCTTCTAATGTTAAATTATTGTTAGATTGAGATGCTTCAAGTTTCGTGGTATTAATAACCTCGCGGATTATAGCTCGAGTTTCAGTTTTAAGTTCCTCGCTCATCTCAATGCCAATTGATTTTCGACGAAGATCAAATGTATTGAGAACCAGCTGGTGTATTTGAGCCCGTTGTTGATCAAATGCATTCTGTAAATGATTAGTGGTATTTATTAGAGCGTCGTTGGGTTGTTTTTTCTTAGGTATTTGGTTTTGAGTAAACTCTTGTTGAGTGAGTTCGCAAGCGATACTGTGTTGATTAAAATCACCTGCACTCGAGTTATTATTTCGAGGTACATGTGTACTTGCTGAATTTGTATGGCTATTTAAATCCTGCTCAACAATTTGTATAAGATAATCATTAATACGAATTGTATCCTGTGGTTTTAAGCGCTGCGAGATAATACGCTCTTCATTAATATATGTGCCACTCATGGAAGCAAGATCCTCGAGTACCCATTGACCCTGGGCATCCAGTTGAATTACAGCGTGCTTTTTTGATGTTCTTAGCCCCTTTAATATAATTTCATTTGATTCCGCGCGACCAATGCTTAAATTATTTTTTAAATATATCTGGCCCAGAGGTTTGCCATTTTTATGGATTAGCAGGTTCATAATATTTCACTTGTATAGGTGTGGCTTAATATAAGGTTGTGTATAAATTGCAAAATATACTAATCGCTAAAATTTATATCGATTTCAGAAAGCCCTTGATCGAGCACTGTGGATAACTGCTGACCTTGAATATGTTGCGACTGAAGATTGTCTCGGTTGCCCCACTGGGTTTCAGGATTCTCAATATATGGCGTAACTAACACAACAAGTTGAGTTTGATTGCGTTGATATCGATTTGATTGAAATAATTGACCTAGAATAGGGATTTTATGTAAACCAGGAATTGCTTGCATGTCGTTTGAAGAGTTTTGGCTGAGTAGCCCAGAGATAACAATAGTTTGTCCAGAAATAACATTCATATGCGTATCAGTTCTGCGGGTTAAAAAGCCAGGAGCGCCGTTGACTGCAACTGAGAAGTCAACATTACTCACTTCTGTGGATATCGAGGTATAAATTCGGCCTTTTTTATCGGCAAATGGCTTAACTTCTAGCATTATGCCGTAGTTTTTAAAAGAAACCGTTGATCTACCATTTTCATCAGTTGTGGGGAAGGGCACCTCTCCACCAGCTATAAAAGAGGCCGACTCGCCGCTTAAACAGCTTAAGGTGGGCTCAGCTAATAAGGTGGCATCACCACTTTGCTCCATAAAATGCAAAGTCGATTTTAAAGTGCTTTGAATACCCAAATAAAGCGGCAAGCCAGAAGTGTTGGTCATCATGCCTGAAATAAGTGGTTGACTTTGTGAATTAATAATATTTTGAGCAATACCAAATTCTGGCCCTTGGGTGCTTGTCAGCCAATCGACGCCAATTTCTTTAAGTGATGACTTTCGAAATTCGATCATTTTAACTTTCATGCGAATAACTTGGCGCATAGTAATATCAACATCAATCTGCGGTTTTGCAACTATTATTTGATAATTTGTTTCGTTACCATTTAAATCCCATACTCGTAGCGAAGTTAAACCGACAGCTTTGGCAATAATAAGTAGTTGCTGGTTATCTAAAGCTTTGACTTCAATAATATTACCATCGCCTACTGCAATTTTATCTGGTGAAAACCCTTCCAAAATTTCTACTTTACCTTTGGTTAGTTTTAATTTTTGCTCTTGAACCAGACTTGTATTATTGATAGTACTGAGAGTATTGAGAGTATTGAGAGTATTGAGAGTATTGAGAGTTTTAGCTTGAATTGTTGATGCTAAACAAAATACCAGTACTAATACACCAATAGATACTATATTCATCTTGAAGTGAGAATGTGTTAAAAATAGTTTTTTCATAGTGTTGAGCTGCCAATAATGTATTGAATTTTATGTGGTGTTGGTATAAGGACTTGTGGTTTATATTCCTTTGTGGCCGCACTGGTATTATCTTGAGCATTTCGAAGAATACTTGATATTGTACCCTGTGACTTAGCAAATATAATTGTGCGAGCTTGCTCGTTATTAACCCTCAATGTAATTGTTGACAGTTCACCAGAATTAGGTAACGAATCTTTATGAATACCAGGTCTATAAAAAGTATCAGTCGCTAAGACATTAATTTTTTGGAGTAGGGGATAGGTTTGGTGGGATTTACCTTTTTTAATAGTGACTAATAAATTGATCATATCGCCGGGCTGAATGTATCCATGCATAGAGTTATATATATCAAGCGGTATGGTGATTGCACGTTCACCTTTTTTAAGTAAATCAGAAAATACCAGCGCCTTTGAATTTTGCAAGGCCGAATAACCTATAGGAATTCCAGCTGTAAAATCTATGCTATTGGTTTTACCTATAATAATATGTTTGTCTGCAAATAAAATCATATCATTATTAACTTGACTGGCTGGCAATGTGCGTTTTTTTAGCATAGCGGCTTTGATTTGAGTACCTCTGGGAATAAATTCCGTTGGTACCGATACATTCATCGTTTGAATAGGCGCGGAAGTGTGCTTGCTTGTTTTTTTAGGCGGAATTTGAATTTTTGATTGGATAAAATTATATGTTAAAAATACACCGATTAAAGACAGTAGTATAGTAATAATGAATACAATTATATTTTTTCTTAAATTATTTGTATGAGTATCTGCTGTACTTTGTTTGAATTGCATTATTAGTATTCCGCTGTGTGTATGTCAGAAGCAATGGTATTTTATAAAGGGAATGTGTGCATAAAGATGTTCCTCATGCGTAAAGACATTAGCGTCTTGACCATTGGCACTGAATATACCAACGCAAAGCCAACTGCTAAAGTTATTAAGTTGATTTGTGTGACGTAGATCACAGTAAATTTGCATGCGACTCTACTGTGATCCCTTAAAGAATAATTTGGCTAGAATTGGTGTTCTAAGGTCTAGATTGTTTGTTCAAGGTATAGTGAAATAAAAAACTGTTTGTTTTTAGAGATGACAAGACTTAAAATATTTATAATCCGCGGGCATTTACCATCAACTGAGTAGGTTATCAGTGACTCAATCAATTCTGATCTTTGACTCTGGAGCCGGTGGGCTGAGTATCGCTCGATGTATTTTGGCGCAAGCATTGGGTATTAAGGTCTATTACTGTGCCGATTTTGCAGGCTTTCCTTACAGTGCACTCACTTCACAAACAATTTGCGAGCGAGTATGTGGGCTTATTCCCCAAGCATTAGCCCAAACTCAGGCAGATTTAGTGGTGATTGCCTGCAATACAGCTTCTACTGTGTCGCTTGAAATGTTAAGAAAAATTGTAAATGTACCCGTTGTTGGAGTAGTGCCAGCTATTAAGCCAGCTGCTAAACTTACTCAATCCTGCTCGATTGGAGTCTTAGCTACGCCGGTAACAATTAAGGGGCGTTATTTACAAACATTGATCCAAGAACATGCTCAAGGCTTGCATTTAGTCCTGCAGGGGTCGCAAAGACTTGTTCATTTAGCTGAACGATATGTCTTAGAACCTGAATTACTTGAGATCCATGATGCAATTCAAGCCCAAGTAGCTTATGATTTACAGGTTTTGCTCAAACCAACCCAAGGACATTTAACCATAGACACGGTGGTACTTGCGTGTACCCACTTTCCCTTACTGTTAGATTGGTTTAAAGAATTTGCTAATAGAAAACAATTGGCTATACGCTTTATAGATTCAGGGGAGGCTATTGCTGCTCGAGTAGTCCATCTGCTTGGCTTGGATTTACCAGCATCAAAAAATATGTATCTAGGTAGTTGGCAAGCGGTAGTACACAATCACGAGGTGCTCGCCAGCCCTTTACTAACTCTTAAAGCCCCAGATAAACACACTCTATTTGAAAACACTGTAGGTAACGACGCAATATCAATGAGTTTGGAACAAAGAATAAATGCTTATTCACGCTTTTTAAATTCTCCATAGTCAGTAAAACTGAGAGCTTAGGGCTTGAGTTGCTTGACTTTTCTCATCTGACGCCAAAATGTATCATGCATGATCAACTTTGGCTTAATCCACATCCATGTGGATCCAGATTTAAAAAGTCAAGCAACTTAACCCTAAGGTCACGTAGAACTCATTTTTTAAAAGATTACCAATGAGTGAACTGATCAGCCAATTTGCAGTAGACTTCTGCCCACAATAATAGTGACCATTATGAATTTAACCGATCCACCGCCGAATCAACCATTCAAAGCTTCCATTATTCCAAGCGGTTGGCTGCAATGGCTGGTTGTTAGTATTAGCATTGGAGTATTTTTGGTAGCATTTTCGGTTTTGTACCGCGAGCTAGGTACTATTAGTTTCATGCAAGTTATACAGGAATGGCAAGTACTTGGCCTGGGCACAGTTTTAATTAGCTTGATCTTTGTAATCATTAGTTATTTTGCATCAGCAAACTACGATCGACTGGCGTTAAATTATGTGAACTATCCATTAAAGTTTCGTCAATCAATTGTGATAGGTTTTACAGCAGCGGCGGTCAGCCATAATGTAGGTTTTGCGGCACTTTCTGGCGGTTCAATTCGTTTTAGAGCCTATACCAAAATAGGTTTACCAGCTATTGATATCGCCAAAATAATTACATTTTGTTCATTTACTTTCTTTATTGGTAATGCGTTTTTACTTGGTGTTGCGCTATTGTCCAAACCACTAGTAGTTCAGCAACAATTTGGTCTCAACGTGGTGCTAGTCCAATTAATAGCAGGATTATTTGTTACCTTATCCATACTCTATTTATTGGCTTCAACGCTAAGCAAATATTTAAATCAACTACAGCAATTAAAAATTCCAATACCAAAAGTCACTATCGCTTTACAGCAAACTTTTTTTGCCAGCTTAGACTTAGTAGCGGCAGCAGCTGTACTCTATGTGCTTTTACCAGCGGATATTATTGTAGCCTATCCAGAATTACTCGCGGCTTTTTTGATTGCTATTTTCCTGGGGGTCATGAGTACTGTGCCTGGTGGTATAGGTGTATTCGAGGGGCTGATGTTATTATTATTACCAAATATACCAAGACCTGAGTTTTTAAGCGCTATTATTATTTATAGAGTTATGTATTATATTCTACCGCTCATTGTGGCTTTATTAGTTTTAGGGCTTAAAGAATGGCACTCTTATAGGCAATTAAGATGAGTTTGATTAATTTTAATCAGTTCACCTGTTTGAGAAGTGGGGTTTGCTAGTTGTATAAAAGCTAATTGAAATGCTTGCCAGACATCTGCAACACGGGCCCCTTTAATAGTTTCATCAATATATCCACACCATTGCTTAGTTGATACAAGATGTTCTTTATGCAGTCTGCGGCTGGCTTTTTCCATTAACCCAACTCGTGGTCCAAACACTTTATACATTGGCCAGCGTATGTTTTCTTTACGCGTACGTGCATCATGAGCCGCGATAAGTCCATCAATTGCATTATTAATTGACCATAATAAGAGAGTAGGCTCTTGGCCTTCAGTTTTAAGTTGATTCAAGGCAACTAAACTTTTAACTTCTTGGCCGCTTAAGGCTATATCAACAGCATCAAAAATTGAAAATTTAGCCTCAAAAACTGTTTGCATTTGGACCTGTTCAATACTTATTACGCAAGACTGCTGCTGGCCAGGCTCATTTGAGTTGTTATGAAATATAGCCATTCGGTCGATTGTTTGCTTGAGAGCTAATAAATTACCCTCATGTTGGCTTGCAAGCCATTGACGGGTTTCTAAGCTTAATTCGATGGCTTGCGATTGTGAGTATTTTTGAATCCATTCAGGGTATTGATTAATATCCAAAGGCCAAATTGTTATTAGGCCCATATGAGTATCTAAGGCTTTAAAATCTTTTAACTGAGTGAATTTTTTTTCAAGTTTTTCACCAGTAATAATGAGAAACTGAGTATCATCCAGTTGTTGAATAAATTGAAGCAGTAGCGGGAGGTCTTTTTTATGAATTGAATAAATTCGTAGATCGAAAATTTTACCAGTATCAAATAAATTCAAGCTACTGGTCTCTGCCAATAAACTTGCCCAATCAAAGTTTGCATTAACGTGATAAATTTGTCGACTGCTAATCAAGGCTTGGGCCCATTGAATCAATTGATCTCTATGCTCTTGGACTATTAGGTGCTCATTGCCCTCCACCCAAATTGCTCGAGTTGAGTCTTCATTTAATGGCTTTTTAAAATAGTTTTTTAATTGATGTGGCGAAATTTGCATAGTTAAATCAAAGCTCTTGAGGTTTAGGTATATACCTTGTCAGAAAAGTAATCTATCTAAAAAGTGTGGAATACGCTAGTGTACATCAACTTTTTAGACAGATTACTTTTCTAAAGATCTCTAGTTGCATCTACAGTATTTGATTTGACCGGTTCAGCTTCATTAGTTTCTGCTCGTAAGGCATAGCTCAGATGACGTAGCATTTGATCATAGAGCTCATCAATCATGGCAAATTTAAGAAAATCTTCCTCTGCTTGCTTACCAGGTACCTGCTCTTCGTTAAAGCGATAAATTCTCTCAGTTTGTAAGGTTTTCTTGGACATTAGCAGTCGACCTTGTTTGTCAATTGCCATAATATCGAAGCTAAAGCCAATACGATACTCGGCAACCTTGGCTCGGGAGTTAAGGCTGACCGGCCTTTTAGTGGTGGTGAAATTACTAATAATAAGCTCTATATCTGAAGACTGTAAAATCTCCACATCTCGAACCTTAAGAAATCGATACAGCCTTTGCTGCCATATGCTGGGTAAAGTGCTTTCAATTTTAAGTGGTGGGATTGCTTTTATATTGGCCGATCGACCTGCTAAATGAAACCCACAACCGAGCATATTGACAAGCACCAAACACACTATTATGAAACGACCTGTTATAAAACGACCTGTTATAAAAAAAATTGGCATTACAATGAATTTCCTAAAAGACTGAGGGAGAACTAGTTTATCGAGCGACGATATTGACAAGTTTTCCTGGCACATAAATTAATTTATGGATTGTTTTATTGTCTATAAATGCAGCAACAGCTGGAGACGACTGAGCTAATTGTTTAATCACTGCTACATCAAGATCGACTGATAATTGCAGTTCTGCTCTTTTCTTACCATTAACTTGGACAACAATAGTCATTTCATCTTGTACTAATGCTTTTTCATCTGTTTGTGGCCATGGATGCTCTAAAGGAGTTTGTGCTAGGTGGGTGATTTCTGTTTCTGCCAGACCTAGTAACTGCAGCCAAAGTGTATGACATATATGTGGTGCGATTGGTGACAGCATCTGTACCAAAATACATAAACCTTCTTGTAAAACTACCGCGCCATTGATGGTGTTATCTTCGAAGCTTGATATCTGATTGACAAGTTTCATTAGTGCCGCAACAGCAGTATTAAAATTTTGACGGCGGGTGTAATCATCGGTCACTTTTTTCAGCGCAGTATGAATTTGCATCCTAAGCTCTTTTTGTTGGCTTGTAAGGTGTGCGTAATTAAAAGTTGTCATATCTATGGCTAGTGCTTGCTGGTGATGACTCGAGCTAATATGTTGCTCAACCAGTCGCCATACTCTTTTTAAAAATCTATGTGCACCCTCAACGCCAGACTCATTCCACTCTAAGGTTTGCTCTGGTGGCGCTGCAAACATTGAAAAAAGTCTCAAAGTATCAGCACCGTAAATTGCGACTAGCTCTTCAGGGTCAGCCCCATTATTTTTAGATTTAGACATTTTCTCAAGGCCGCTTGCTACTACAGGTTCACCAGTAGTTTTCAAAGTGGCTTGAATGACCTGGCCTTTTTGGTCTTTTTCTAGCTGAAGGTCACGAATATTATGAAATATTTTTTCACCAGATTCTTTTAGCGTATAAAAAGTCTCAGATAGCACCATGCCTTGGCATAGGAGGCGAGTAAAAGGTTCATTTGATTTAACAAAGCCAAGATCGCGGATCACCTTATGTAAAAATCGTGCATATAAAAGATGCAAAATAGCATGCTCTATACCGCCTACATATTGATCCACCGGGAGCCAATAGTTTGATTTCTCGTTTAAAATGTGCTGGTCTTCACTTGGGCAGGCATAACGGGCAAAGTACCACGAACTTTCCATAAAGGTGTCAAAAGTGTCGCTTTCTCGTTGAGCGGGCTTATCACATTGTGGGCAAGTAGTTGCCATAAATTGCTTATGATGTGATAAAGGCGAGCCCCCTTTGCCAGTAAACTCTAAATCTTTTGGTAAGCTGACTGGTAAATCTGTTTCTGGCACGGGGAGATCACCACAAGCTGCGCAGTGAATCATTGGAATTGGAGCCCCCCAGGATCTTTGGCGTGATATGCCCCAATCTCGCAGCCGATATTGCTTGCAAGCCTTTGCAATACCCTGAGCTTCCAGCGCTTGGGTTATTTGCACTTGGGCCTCATGAGAGCTTAAGCCATCGTATGTGCCAGAGTTTATAACTTGGCCTCGCTCGGCAAAGGCTGCTTGGTCAAAGTTCCAATCTAATACTTGATCGTTGGTTGCTAAAGGCTTAACTACAGGTACAATGTGTAATTTATAAAGGCTTGCGAATTCCCAATCTCTTTGATCATGAGCAGGCACGCACATGACCGCGCCAGAGCCGTAATCCATTAACACATAATTAGCCACCCAAATTGGCATTGATTTGTGAGTCAGTGGATTAGTTACGGTAAATGATGTAGCAAAGCCTTCTTTATCCATGGTAGCCATATCCGCTTCAGCAGTTTTCATTGTACTACAGCGTTGAATAAATTCAGCTAAGTGTGCGTTGTCTTGAGCGGCGAGCAAGGCGAGTGGATGTTGTGGGGCAATGGCTAAGAATGTAGCTCCACAGAGTGTATCAATGCGAGTGGTATAAACTTCTATTGCGTGTAAATCTGCGGCAACTTCCTGTGCAGTTTCGCCGTCAAGCTGGAATGTTAAATTTGCACCACTTGACCGACCAATCCAATTAGCTTGCATGGTTTTAACTTGCTCGGGCCACTGATCCAAACCTTCTAAATCGTCAAGTAATTCATCAGCATAATCGGTAATTTTTAAAAACCATTGTGGAATACTGCGTTTTTCAACCTGGGCCCCAGAGCGCCAGCCTTTACCATCAATTACCTGCTCGTTGGCCAGTACCGTTTGATCAATAGGGTCCCAGTTGACAGTTGTTTCTTTTTTATAAACTAAGCCTTGGTTGAACATTTGAATGAATAGCCATTGTTCCCACTTATAATAAGAAGGGTGACAGGTGGCAATTTCGCGGCTCCAGTCAAAGCCAAGGCCTAATCGATCAAGTTGTTGTTTCATGTTAGCAATATTGTGCTCAGTCCAATCACCTGGATGAACTTGGTGTTGTATCGCAGCATTTTCGGCCGGTAAACCAAATGCATCCCAGCCCATTGGGTGTAATACATTTTTACCTTGCATACGCGCAACCCTTGCAACCACATCGCTCAAGGTATAGTTTCGCACATGACCCATATGCAAGCGCCCACTAGGGTAGGGAAACATGGATAAACAATAGAATTTATCTTGATTATTATCTATGTCTTTTTCAGTGGCTTGATAAGCATTTTTCGACTGCCAAAATTTTTGAGCCTGTTGTTCCACAGCAAGATGGTTATACTCATTGCTAAGATCATGTTTTGCAGCTATTGAACCAGAAGCCTTGTTAGCTTCCTTGTGCTCATTAGTTGATGCGTTGTTTATGGTGTCTTGTGTTTGATTCATAAAAATCCACTAAGGTAATTAAAATAAAGCTTTTAAATGGTGATCTTAGGCTTAGGTTGCTTGACTTTTTGAATCTGAACCCACATGGATGTGGGTTGAGCCAAAGTTGATCATGGATGATACATTTTGGTGTCAGATGAGAAAAGTCAAGCAACTTAAGCCGTAAGCTCGCTTTTAAATAAGCAAGCTTCAAAGCTTGCAAAGCTCAAGTGCTATAGATTCTAGCGAAGAATGCTGGTGAGTCCAAGTTACCCGTGAAGCTACTAATGGTCAATATGACAGAGATAATAATTGAATATTGAGTTAAAGCAACCTCTACATTTTCAGACAAGTAATCTGTCTCAAAAGCTGATGAACTCCACTATATTTCACACTTTCTCGACAGATTACTTTTCTGCGGATCTATAAACCTAAGATCAGTAATTAAAGGACATATTAGTGAATTTCAAAAATTCTTTCCATCAATTAACGGGTAATCATTTGAAGCCAGCCCATGAGGCTTTAGTTTCTTTTATTAAATCTTTAACAAGAAATTTTATTCAAGGCCGCTGTTTAGATAATGCTGGCATATTGACTATTACTACTTTGTTGGCTTTGGTACCTATGATCGCCACCGCTTATTCTGCCTTAAGGCTTATGCCTGGTATGGAGGATATTAGTGGTCAGATTCAAAGCTGGCTATTTGCCCAGTTTGTGCCAAGCAAAGTAGAAGATATTCAAGGAATACTTTCAAGCTTTGCGCAGCAGACGTCAAAGCTTACTTTAGTTGGCAGTATTATGCTGATTGTCACCTCCGTTATGATGTTAGCCCGCGTGGAAAGTTGTTTAAATGCGATATGGCAGGTTCCACCGCAAAATGCCGGTATGTCAAGCTTTTTGAGGTATTGGGCTATTTTGAGTCTAGGACCAATTTTTATTGGCGCTGGGGTGATTTTAACCTCTTATATTACTTCTATTAAAGTGTTTGATGAAGCATTCGATTACCTGAGTATTCAAGAAATATTACTCACAATTTTTCCCGCATTATTAACGCTTTGTGCATTTACCTTGATTTATGTGGCGGTACCGAATTGTTCAGTACCGGCATCAGCAGGCTTAGTCGGGGCTTTATTTGCAGCCATAATATTTGAAATTGCTAAGCGTTTATTTGCCTGGTTTATTGCTACTTTTCCCTCATATGAGCTTATTTATGGGGCTTTTGCAGCATTGCCAATCTTTATTATTTGGCTTAATTTATCCTGGGTTATTGTGTTGCTCGGTGGCGTGGTGAGTCGTACTATGGCCACGGATATTCTTAGAAAGCGAACTTTACCGAATGTTTTGGCTGGAGTTGAAATTTTACAGGTTTTCTGGATTGCTCAACAAAATGGAGAATTTGTCTCTGATAGAAAATTATTTGATGATTTGCCCTGGCTGCCACGAGACCAGTGGGATGAAATTCGAAAAGAGTTTGTGACAGCTCAGCTTATAACACCAGTGGCTAGTGGTGGCTATGTCCTCACTCGCTCATTGGAGCATTTGTCGCAGGGTAAGTATTTGCAAATCATTGATTGGATGAGTTGGTTAGATTTTAATATGTTGCCATCCAAAGATTTACAAGCAGCGCAAGCTTGCGCCAAAGATATTGATAAAGGCCAGAATATGCTGTCATCGAAACAATACAATGGCAGTTTATCTAAGTGGTTTGTGACAACTGAAGTGTAAACAGTTCACTTGCCAAGCTTGGGCTTTTTTGAATAATTCAGCGCATTATTTGTCTTATTGAGGCAAAGATTATTGAAGCATAGATTCTTGCGGATGCATAGAGTTTAGTAGTGGGCAATGCGTATCGATCCCTTGGCTTGCTATATGTTCGAGCAAATCAATGGGTTTTTTCGCAACAATTGATGCTTGGGCAGCACTACCAATAGCAATTGACCAAAAACTTTCTGTTGCTCGTAAAATATTGGCATTTGTAATACTTTGTTGATCCACTGGGCTCATACCAGATGACATCATTTGTTGCCAGCGAATAATATCCTCAATAAATGCTTTGTGGGCAAAATAGGTAGCTCCGCCATGGCCACTATTGGCTATATAGTCAGCATATTGTGTTTCAGTTGATTGCGAGCTTTGGGTCTCGTGATGCTGGATTTCAACTCTATTCGCTTTATGGGTCTGTAAAATAGGGTTCCATTCTTCTTGCGCATTTAAGCGACCCAACTCACCACAAACATTGAGCGCTTCATGGAAGGTTGGTGAGAACATACAAAGGTCAAGGTGAGCTTGCGAGCCATTGGCAAATTCAATAGTAACAAAGCCATGATCAATAATATCTGCGGTTTGACCACTGCGCTCAAAATTTTTAAAGTTTACCGCTTGTGCGCCTGTTGCAAATACACTGACTGGCTGGCTATTGGCAATTATATGCATTAGATTGAAATAGTGGCAACACTTCTCAATAAATGTCCCACCTGATAATTTTGCAAATTTATTCCATTGATTGACCTTATCCAGAAACGGTGGTCTATGTTCTTGCATTGCAATATGATGTATTTGTCCAAGAGAATTATTCCGCAAAATTTCCTTTAATGCTAATGCATAATTACTTTTATAGCGGTACTGCAAACCAATGTGAACTGGTGCTGCATGGGTTGCTGCGAGCTGACAAATAGCATATGCGTCCACTAAGGTATGTGCCATAGGTTTTTCCAGATAAATCGCTTTACCAGATGGAGCTAGCGCCTCCATTATTTGTCTGTGGGTATAATTAGGCGTACAGATTAATAGGGCGTTGTGAGTTGCGTCTGTACACATTTGAGAAAGTTCATCGCAAATTAACGGCTGACTTGCTTGCATTTTGTGAGTGTATTTTTGTGCGAGCGTTAAGCTATTGGTTGATGTGTCATATAGGCTACGAATGCGTGCGCGGCCCTCTAATGCACAGACTCTAATATGCTCCATGCCTATAGTACCTGTACCAACGAGGCCTAATTGAATATCTGGCGCTGGGCTCTGGAAAAGATAACGATCCTTAGATTCAATGCATTTAAGTTCGGTTAAGTTTTCAAAATGTCTTAATCTAATTTCTGCGGTCATATTGTATGCTATGCCTTTCATCTAAAAATGGGTTTGTTTTGTTAACCATCCGAGCTTAAGCCGAGTTTACTTTTCATCGTATATCTTTGCTACAGAATCCTATGCGTGAGAGTCTTGGTTATTAAGATAGAATAATTATTAAACATTATTCATTAGTTAACACAGAATTCTTGGTTTCATTCAGTGAATGAGGCGCGTAGAATTGAGCTCTTAATAGCAATATATTATAATATTTACTTCAAGGAGGAGTTTCATGTTATTTCCTATATCAAGCCTATCAAGTGCTAGAAGCCCAGCAGTACAACCACAAGCATCAGCTGCTACAGCATTATTTCGTCCATGCCGCACTCAGCCAAATTTAGTCTCAAGTGCGCCAAGTATGGCTGATCCATTAGCACATTCTCGTTTAGTGAGTGTTAAGTCTGCGCCTGAAGACCGCGAGCCTGTGTTTAAAGGCGAGAAACTTAAAGAGCTATTGCAAAAGAATTGGAAAAATTTATCAACTGATGCTCAAGATTTTACTCAAGATATCAAAGGTTTTGGACAGGAGCAATCGGGTGCTATTCAAGACAAAGTAAATCATGAAACAGCCGTTGCGCAAGAATTATTTGAAATAGCGAAAGAATCACTGCAAAACACAGTGGGGGGTAGTGAACAAGCAAAAGTACAAACTCAGGTTTCTCTTGAAGGCGCATTAGATGAAGCCCTGCTATTAATTGATGCCACTAAAAATTTACAGAGTGACTCTCAATTACCTCGAAGTCTATATCTGGTTGATGGCCAAAAAAGCCCGCTGTGGAGTAAATCTTGCGCTTTAAGTGAGTCTAACAAACCGTTTGAACTTGTAGGTAGCCCAAGAGCTCGCCAGCATGATGTCGTCGTGGTTGAAGGACTTATGAATGAGGGCTTTTTCTCTGCCAGAGATACTTTATCAAAAGCTATAGATGCTTGTGTAGAAAAAGGTCATATTGTGGTACTTACTGCAAAAAAACCAGACACAGATGGTGCAACGCTGCCAAAGCAAGCACTTAATTTAGCCAGTAGTCAGATTGCATCCAGTGTTAATACTCTTATTAAGGATCAACTCAAAGGTAAGGGGTTAAAACTTGTAGCTAATGAGTCAAATGAGAAGGTGCATACGCTTATTTTTCAAAAGCCTAAAAGTTTAGCTGCTCGAGTAGGTGAAGGTTGGTCAAACGCATCTACCACTGCGCGCAAAGGTGCCCAAAATATTAGAGAAGCAGTTCAACAACGCTTGAACCAATTTAACTCACCAAGCGCACCAGAAAGTGATGCAAGTAAACCTCAAAGCAACACTATTCATAGTCAAGATACCAATAATAAAGACACCAATAGTCAAGATACCAATAGTGTTGATTGATCGATATATTAAGTCAAAAAAAAAGAATCGAAATGATAGTTTCGATTCTTTTTTTTGTAAATAATTAACTAGTTTATGCCATATGTAAGAATAATAAAACTTATATGCAATGTATTAGTTAAGTTAAATAGCTTTACGATGCAAAAATAAACACAGTAATTGATACTGCTAATACAGCAATTATTTTAGTAGAGTTTAAAACACGATCGCGAATGGTAGGCTGACGAGTAGTTAATGATTGTGACATGAAATGTACCTAATTTTAAACTGAATGAGTTGTAAGGTGTAAGGTTTTGTATTAAGACCTTTAGCCCGGCTGAAATTCTGTATGAATTATACGTCTATTGAATACTCTTTTAATAGGGTATTTAGGTGTCAATTTGTAACTGTATAAATCTACTAGATGATTATGATTTTTCATATTAGACTAATCCCTATTAACAAATGATGAATAGTTACTTATTATTGGAAATTATTACGATTTGGAGTAACTTAAATGACAGGAATTCACGCTATGCCCTCCAGTGACAGCAAAGTGGTCGATTATTGTGTTATTGGTGGAGGTGCCTGTGGGAGTTACCTCGCTTCTTTATTGAACAATCAGGGCCACTCCTTGGTGCTAGTGGAGAAAAGCAGAGGTTTGGGTGGTCGCCTAGCCACACGGCGTATCACTGTGGATGGTGCTCTTATGCAGCCTGAGTTAGGTGCTCTATGCTACTCACCACCTTGGCGAAGCGAATTAAGCTATAAATGGTTACAATCGGGTATAATTGAAGCTTGGGGTGATGATATTTGGGTATTGGCAGGTAAAAATACTCAGGCCTTACGAGATTTGACTCAATCTATAGAGTGTCAGACTCAAGTGCGCGCTATAGCTCTAAATTTTCCAGACAAACTCGGCCATTGGGTTATTCAGTGTCAAGCTAATGATCAAACTCAAGATACCCATAAAAATATACATGCTCATAATATTGTTTTGGCCATTCCAGCCCCGCAAGCTGCAGAACTATTAACTACCGGCGAAAATATTGGGCAGATAGATACCAATTTGATCGCGCAACAAAAAATGTTAAGCCGCTGGACTTTTGTGCTTGCCGCTCGTGGTCAGGTAGCAGGCAGACCCTATTGTTTTCCTGCTGGTAAGCTTGCCAATGGTGCGATAGAATCAATTTTTCAGACATCTATTAAGCCAGGCTGCCAACCTGTTACGGACAGCCAAGGGAATAATCTCAATGCATGGCATATATCAGCAAGTTTAGCTTGGAGTGAAAAAAATATTGATTGCTCAAAAATCGATGTTGAAGCAGAGCTAAAACCGCAAATTATTGATGCCATCAAGTCAGAATTTGGTGCAACAAGTATTGAACATTGTGAATCTTTTCAATCACATTTATGGCGATATGCTCATGCGGATTCACGTTTAACGCCAGGCTACATCAAAAATGCTAGAAACGATTTATGGGTGGCCGGCGACTGGTTGTGCGGTCAAAACTTAGATAGTGCTTTCTATTCGGCCGAATTACTAGCACAAAAAATTATGGGCTAGAGATCCTCATCAGAAAAGTAATGTGGACGAAAGTTTGGAATACACTAGTGTCCATCAACTTATCGGTCATATTGCTTTTCTGACAGGTTATAGGGAAATATAAGCTGGCCAAATACAAGCTGACCTAATATAAGTGAGTGATTATAACTGGTGTCTCAAGAAGTAACTTATGATTGTGCAGAGTTTGACAAAGTCTTGACCTATTTTGCACAATCGCAATCTACACAGACTATGCAAGATAATGCTAGGGAGTTTGAAGCCTTACCCGCCTATTGGGCGGCTTCTGACTGCCTTAATTATGCATCTCAAGACACGCCTTTAACGGTAGATGAGTATTTTAATTTTTTAGAAGAATTTGTAGTCCCAGAAGTAGTTGATACCACATCCCCTTGGTTTATAGGCCATATGACTTCTGCTTTGCCTGCTTATATTCCACGCTTAGCTCAAAAAATTGCTGAAATGAATCAAAATTTAGTTAAAATTGAAACTTCTCGGGTTTTAACAATTACTGAACGTAAAATGTTGGCTGTCATGCATTGGCTGGTGTTTAATGACGCGTCCATACCTTATGAGCGGCTAGAGCAAAATGCTGATGTGTGTTTGGGGTGTTTTTGCTCTGGCGGCACTCTTGCGAATATAACTGCTTTATGGGTCGCGCGAAATTTATTTATTGAACAATATGGCCAAAATAATTTACAGCATTGCGTAATACTTGTCTCAGAAGTAGGCCATTATTCCATAGCTAAAGCATTAAATATCTTAGGTTTTAAGCAAGACCAATTAGTTAAGATACCTATAACAACTCAAGGTATTGCCGATACTCAATGGTTAAGACATTATTTGACTGCAATTGTATCGAGCAAAACTATACCCTTGGCTTTAATTGGTGTAGCCGGTGCAACTGAAACAGGCGCAATTGATGAGCTCAAAATTTTAAGTCAACTAGCACAAGAGTTTAAAGTCTATTATCATGTGGACGCTGCTTGGGGTGGAGCGTTTTTATTTTCAAACTCGCGATATTTGTTAGCAGGTATTGAAGCCGCTGATTCAGTGACTATTGATGGTCATAAACAACTCTATTTGCCCATGGGCTGTGGTTTAGTCTTGTTTAAGTCAGCTGTAAGTGCTCGAGCGATTGAACATCATGCTACCTATATTTTAAGGCAAGGGTCTGTTGATCTGGGGCAGTACTCATTAGAAGGCTCTCGCGGCGCAAATTCACTATTTTTACATGCAAATTTGTCCATTTTAGGCACCAAAGGTTTGGCAGCTATTCTCGACAGAAACCTTTGGCTCGCTCACACAATGAGCCACTTGCTGCATCAGCAGTTACATTTCGAAGTCATTACCGAGCCTCGGTTAAATATTCTTACCTATCGCTTGAACCCTTTGACTCGTTTGGCAGAATATAAACAGCTTTCAAGTACTCTTCAAGACAATATAGAGCTTATAAAACATTTAAATATCTTGCTTGACCAACTCACAGAGTATATTCAAAAAGCGCAAAGAAACACCGGTCGAGGTTTTGTGTCGCGCACTCAAGTGGCGTATAACAATCTACCAATATGGGTTTTCAGAGTGGTGTTAGCTAATCCGTTAACTACTCCAGACCATTTACATGAAGTACTCAATGAGCAAGTTGAATTAATGGAATCCTCTGAAATATGCCAATCATTAATCCAAAAAATGTATAATACTTAAACTACAAAAAACTAATATAGAGCTCCACTTTTCTGACAAGGTATAGCTCTATCGATTAAGGCAAACAATTTATGGCTTTTAAACCTGGCTTAATTTCAAAGTTAGATTTCAAATACTATTTACGTAAACATTGTATCGATCAAGATATTTTAAAGCATTTAGAGGTGGTGCCAAAAGAAGTTGGCTCATTCGGTCACGACCCATGGGGGTACAGCAGAGAAGGCCTGGCTTGTGGTTTAACTTTATTTCGCAAGTTTTATGAACATTATTTTCGCACCGAGGTGTTTGGTTTAGAAAATGTGCCTTCATCTGGGCGTTTACTTGTGATTGCAAATCATAGCGGTCAGCTCCCTTTAGATGGGATGATGGTGGGCTATTCTATGATTATGAACAAAGACAATCCACGAGCGGCTCGAGCTATGGTTGAGCGTTGGGTACCTACAGTGCCTTTTATTGGTAACTTAATCAACGGTTTAGGTGCAGTAGTTGGCGACCCTATGAATTGTTCAAAAATGCTTCGCCGAGAGGAAGCAGTAATCGTGTTTCCAGAAGGTATACGCGGCTCTGGTAAGTTGATTAAAGATAAATATAAACTGCAAAGGTTTGGCACTGGGTTTATGCATTTAGCGATCAATGAGAAAACCCCAATTATTCCAGTTGGTATTGTTGGTTGTGAGGAGACTTTTCCCGCAATAGCAAATATAAAGCCATTAGCTAAAGCCCTAAAAATGCCTTATTTCCCGGTAATGCCACCGGTGCCGTTTCCTGCAAAGGTTAGGTTATATTTTGGCAAGCCAAAGCTTTACACAGCAGATACCTCTTCAGAGGTTGAAATTGCAGAACAAGTTGAAGATGTGAAAAAAGATATCAGAGCCTTGATTGACCAAGGGTTATCCGCAAGAAAAGGGTGGTTTGAGTAATACTAATACTTACAGTAACAAGGGTGCTTATATACCTTGTCAGACAAGTAATCTGTCTCAAAAGCTGATGAACTCCATTGTATTTCACACTTTCTCGACAGATTACTTGTCTGGAGATCTATAGTAGGCAGCCTTGTAAGTTATAGCTTCATATGAGCCTTATGCCTTGATTATCTTTATGCCTTAAAGAGCTTCACAACTTTATCATGAGTCCACTGGCTATACATTGAAAGATGTTTAAAGAATATACTATTGGGCGTAGTTAACGAGCTTACAAGTAAATCTTCTAACACAAAATCAGCCATTTCTAAATCTTCTTGTAACGACTTAAAAGTACCCGGACAAATTGAATGAATTGTATCTGGAAAATTAAATAACTTATTAGTGTTTAATAACCAGTCAAAATGTATTTCATAATGCAAGGGTATGGGCACTGGCAATGGTCTTTGTAAAAAATATTGCATAAGATCAAAGACTTTGGTGGCATGCAAACTAATGCTGCGCTTAATGCCATGACTCACTTTCATGGGCGACATCCAACTTCGAATGAGACCAAGGCTGTCAGGGTCATTGACCCCTTCAATAGATCGATCGAGTTGCGAGACAAATTGGATCTCATTCAAAAAACGAAACCATAACGTAATATCGATATTTTTAATTTCTCGAGAGGTTAAGTCGAAAAAGCAAAGCGTGTATAAGCTGGTCTCTTCGATAAATACCCAGCAATTTCGCCCATAAATCTCTTTTTGGCGTGCATGCCAAATCCATGGAAAAGGTGAAAAATCTTTATTGTTTAATAAAGTTTGCTTAAGAGTTGGCTCATACTCCAGCCGATCCATCTCTTTAAGTAAACCCTTTGGCATGTGCAGTTGTATCATATGGTTTACTCACTTATTTCACGGAGTAAATCATTAATGCTGACTTTTTGCCGAGTTTGTGCGTCAACTCGCTTGACGATAATTGCAGCATACAGGGAGTGACTGCCATCTTTACTTGGCAGGCTGCCTGGTACAACTACAGATCCTGCTGGTACACGGCCCTGATAGGTTTCACCAGTGGTGCGATCATAAATTTTAGTACTTTGACCTATATAAACACCCATGGAGATTACCGCGCCAGTCTCAACAATAACACCTTCAACTATTTCTGAGCGAGCACCAATAAAGCAGTTATCTTCAATAATTGTTGGATTTGCTTGCAGCGGCTCAAGGACACCACCTATACCTACACCACCAGAGAGGTGTACATTTTTACCAATTTGCGCACATGAGCCAACGGTGGCCCAGGTATCCACCATAGTGCCGTCATCAACAAAAGCACCAATATTAACGTAACTTGGCATGAGTACCACATTGCGACCTATGAAAGAGCCAGCTCGAACACTTGCAGGTGGTACAACTCTTACACCACTGGCTTCAAATTCTGCTTGGCTCCATTGCGCAAATTTACTTGGCACTTTATCGAAGTATTGCGTGTAGGCGCCAGCCATGGGTAGATTATTATTCAAACGAAAACTCAGGAGCACGGCTTTTTTGAGCCATTGATGCACGGTCCATTCATTGTTTGTTTTTTCGGCTACTCGCAGATTACCCTTATCAAGCTGTAAGATTGATGTTTCTACAGCCGCTCGTATCTCTGGTAACTCTTGAGTAAAGTCTAAAGAGTTTCTTTCTTCAAAAGCTGTTTCTATGATTGCCTGGTTTGCGCGGGTGTTAGACTGCTCACTCATTGAATAGCTCCTTGGTAGTTTAAAGGCTAAATGCCTGAATTTTAAAATTACTCATGAAAAATGATTTGAATAGTGGGCATATGATGCCCCTCTATGATGAAAAGATCAACACTAACCGGAATGTTAATCAATTTTTCTACAGATAAATGAGACCTAGCTTCAAATAAACCACATCACTTGCTAAAACGAGAGCTTAGGGTCATCTAAAAAAAGGCAATATAATATTATTTTGAGGAGTTGGGAAAATGTCACATGTACAATTATTAAGGGATGTCATTGTTGAGATTGGTGAGGAGCTGTTGGGCAATTGAGCGGATGTCTTGTTCTGTTGTGCTGTATAAATGTTTTAATTTTGATGAGGTTGATGAACCACTGATTAAATCACTGAGCAATTTTTTATCCAAGTCTGCCTGTGTCTGATTAATAAAACCATCCACAAACAGGCTTTGCCTGAGTTGATTAATCTTATCAGCCTTCTGCTCTGAGGTAACTGCAGACTTACTAATACTTTTAATCTCAGCACGTATTGCCTTGGATCTTGTGTCAATTACCTCTTTAAAGCTATTTTGAAATGCCATGTTGGTTTTTTTAGGTGGCAAATTTGCACCCATGAAAAAGGCCTCATAGGCTAAATCTAAATTTTTATTCTTTATGGCACATGTCATTACGGCTTTTGTGTCAACACCATGGGTTGGTAACTTCTTAACTCTGGCGTATTGAAGTATATCAACCAGCATTGTATTGGATGCTTGGGCAAAATGTTGATTTTTATTCGAACCGTTTAGTATTAGTAATTCCATTGCAGGATGGGGACGGTTGTTATATTTTACACAAGGGCTTACGCCTTCCATCATTAAAGCTTTTACCCTAGTTAGGGAATGATTTTTTATATTTTTACTCAGGATATATTGCGCTTCACGATTGGTTTTCCAGTTAGGAAAACGTTGTTTAAAAATAGTTGTCATTGAATTATTTTCGCTAGCAACAAAGCTTGCGGTCATTTTTTCAAATAAATCTTGATGATGCGGGGTTGTTGGTGCGTGATCTAAAAATTGAGTGACTAATTCTTCTTTATTTATGAAATGAAACTTATACAATAGCTTAATAAAATTATCACTATCTATAAACTCACGAGCCTGGTTACCGTTAAAATTTCGTAAAATTGCCGCGGCCGTTGCCTTCACATGTGCATGCGACCCTGCGTCAACTAATTCTTGTAAGCTTGTAAAATGATTTGTTTTTAAACGTGAATATATTCTATCAAGGAGCTGACTTGACTCTGTTGAAGTGTTATTGGACTCAAGTTGAAATATCTCAGATGCCGATAATTGATGACCTATAGCAAGGGAGTGTGCAGCACTTATGTTGACCGCTTGATCATACTCATTGTGGGTCGCAAAATGGATTAATAGTTGTTTGGCTGGATCTGTTTTAATTAAGCTTAAAAACTCTCGGTTGAGGGTTTTAAATTGCGCGATTTCAGTAATGAGCTGTATATTTTCAATTGGACTGTCAGCCATTGTAAAGGCCAGGTCTTTGGCAAAAGGAGCATGAAGTACAGCTTGTTTTAGAAAACTTTTAAATATTTTAGCGGCTTGAGGCGCTTGTTTCAATTGATCATAATCTGGCCCCTGGTTTGTAATAACGTAACGGGTTCTCTCTAAATGACGAGGATCTGTAAATACCTCGCGAATTATTGCTGATGATTGAGTGTTCAAAAATACTGACACAAGCTCAGCGTGACTTAATGACCTCCCCTTATTTTCAAATAATTTATGGATACCATTGCTAAGATCAGGGTTAGATTGAATGTCATGCATAGCGTCACAAATAATACGAGTCAAGTTTTTATGAGCTGAAGGCAATGTTTGAGCAAAACTCTTTAATTTTTTCTGAAAAGATCTGAGGCCAAGCGGCTCCTTATCGCTTGAATGATGAGCTATCATTTGATAGATTTTTTTCATAAATATCAGCCGGTCGCTGCCTTCTTTTTTGGCGCTGCCGCCTAATTGGGCGAGTAGGCTTAATGTATTGTATTGTTTCTCAAGATTATTTGAAAAAATACTCTCATTAAGCTCCGGATTATTGCTAAATTGTGCCTCAAGTTCTTTAAAACCTGTTTTTAGAAGGCTTTCTTCCAGCCCAAAAGCCTGTTGCATTTGGTCGATAACCTGCTGTTTAATAAGTTGTATATTGATTTGATAAGGGTTGTCATCTGGCCCGTCTTCTTTGGCAAACCGTTCAATATTAATACCATTGGCATCTACAAAGTTTAAACCCAATGGGTGTTGCGTCACTTGTTGTACCGCCTGGTCCAATAAACTATAATCGCCGCCTCGTTCGTAGGCATCGTTCAATAGGCTGACGTACTCTATTAATAATGATTCAAGACTATTTAAATGGCCTTTAAATATATCTGATTCAATATATTGACCTAAGGCTTGAGCCACATCTTGCCCAATATTTTGACTTAACTTATGGATCTCTGGGGCAGTGATATCCGATAGTGAATGAGCAATATAAATTGAAATGTCATTAACCAACTTCTTTGAAACGCCTAGCTCCACCCAGGCGCCGCCAGGTAAATGTTTGTGATTACCTGGGTAGGCTTTATCAAACCAGCCATTGGTTTGCATATGTTTGATAATTGCCTTTTCAGCAAGCTCCAAGATAGATTCCTTTATACCAAAAAATATCTCGGTTTGTTGGGTATCTGTATTTAGCTGCTCGATCACAGCATTTACAGTTTCTTTTGAGCCATCAACACATAATAAATCACTGGCAGCTTTCGGCGGGAACTGAATTAATGCGGTAAATTTTTTATCCCTGGCAAGGTCTGGGTTATCGAGTAGATGCGCATATTCTTTGGTCAAATTAATAAGCCCAATAAGCCCTTTAGAGTTGGTATTTAAATGTTTGAGTAAATTATTAGTGTATACGCCATTTGGTCCGCAAACATCATTTAGGTTTTCATCTGGATGTTGGTCCACTAAATACTGTGTAACTGATATAATATGCTGTTTGATTTCTCTTTTTGATGCGCCTTTATCTAAGAGCTTTAACACCGCTGGTCGACTTGCTTGATTGGTTTCTAAGCCTTGCATTAGGTTTTTCATTGTTTGAAAATGAGTTTGAGCTTGCTCAACTAACTCATAAGTAGGCAGGGCTAAATGATCAAAATCATGCTGATTAATGAGTTGCGATAAACGAGGCTCCGGTTGATAGCTGGATAATTCAAGTTGAGTAAGAGATGAATCACTACCAGGTTGTTGGAGTGAATTATGGGATGCATTACCAAGCCGCGGCGCTTCATTGAGTTGATCTCTTTGCAGCTGCTGAGGTGCTTGGGCGTTTAACCCGTTATCAATGGGTTGTATTTGTCTATTAGGGTTAAGCGGTGCCGGCATTTTTTGTCTTAAAGATTTAAATATAGATTGGCTCTATTATATCAATTTAATATTTAAGTATGCAAAAAAACGTTAATTTATGTAAGCGGCTGGCGCTGGTATGAGTTAGTAATTCAATAGTTAAGCGAATAATTTTTCGATATCTGCTTGCAATGCTCTACATTCAGCTTCAGTAAGCACTTGATTATTCTCATTAGTTACGTAAAAATAGTCTTCTGCTTTCTCGCCAAAGGTTAAAATTTTAGCGGCATGGATATTAATCTTGCGTTGCGCAAACAACACACCTATTTCTGCCAACAAGCCAGGCCGATCAAGTAATTCAATTCGTACTAGGGTTTCATGCTCTCGTAAAATGCTGGAAAACTCGACTACTAATGGAATTTGAAAATGCTTATAACGCCTTGGGATAGGGTGCTTCGATTGTACGATAACTCTATTAGAATCTAAAATCGCCTCACTTAATTGCTGGCGAATACTTCTGAAAATTTGGGGGGTATTGGCAATAATGCCGGTGTTATCGTCATCGACTATAAAAGTATTAAGAGTATAGCCTGATGCAGAGGTCAAGACTCTGGCATCTAAGATATTAAGTTGTAGATCCGTGAGGGTACGCACGGTGGTTGCAAACAAGTTAGGCTTATCAGCTGTATAAATAAAAATCTGGGTATAGACTTGAGCTGGAGAGTCTTGTGTAAGGCCCACAATGACTAAAGGTTGGCCGAATTTTTTTTCTTTGAGGATTGCTTCAGTATGCCAAGCAATATCAGCTGCAGAATTTCGCAGGAAATAAGAAGTGCCAAACTCTTGCCAAAGTGTATGAAACTGATGCTTAAATATGCCTTTAGCTCGCAAATAATTGGCGGCAATGTCTTGCATGCGATTGACTCGGCCTGAGTTGGTATCTGTAACGTCTATACCTCGTTTAAGGGTTTGCTTGGTTTCGATATATAACTGGTTCAACAGTGACAGTCGCCAAGGGTTAAGCAGCTTGGGGTTTGTGGCGCCAATATCACAAATAGTCAATAAATAAAGATAATCAAGTCTTTCCTGAGTCCGAACTTTTGTTGCAAAATTTTGGATTACTCGATGATCGCCAATATCGGTTTTTTGAGCTGTAACTGACATAATTAAATGATCATGCACTAACCATTCAACTAACTCAGTATCAGTGTCAGAAAGCTGATGGCGGCGACAAAATTTGGCAACATCTTGTGCACCTAAAATAGAATGATCGCCATGACGGCCTTTGGCGATATCGTGGAATAAACCAGCAATATAAAGCAGCGTTCTATCAGGAATATCATGGATAAGTTGTGCTGCTAATGGAAAATTGTCCCTAGATACTGCGTGCCGTAGTAAGCGCATATTTTGCACTGTGAAAAGTGCATGCGCATCCACCGTATAAATATGAAATAAATCATATTGCATTTGACCAATTACATCGCCAAATTCTGGTAGATAACGACCCAAAATACCGTATCGTTTCATTAGCCGTAAATGTGCAAAAAGCCGATAGGGCGAGCGTAATATTTTTAAAAATAGTGCATTATTTCGTGGATTAGAGCGAAAGTCTTCGTTAATAAGCATGCGGTTGCTTCTAAGTAACCGAATAGTCGCTGCACGAATACCTTTGAAATTTGGCTCTTGGCCTAGTAAATAGAATATTTCCAACAGCGAGGAGGGTTGTTCTTTAAATACCGACGGGCAGTTAACTGCAATTTTACTATCGATCACATCAAAACGAGAATTCAATGGCTTAATTGATGATGGCCCGTCTAAGCTAATCATTTCTTCTTCTATGTTTTCAATTAAGATATCCACCAAAGAGGCAATCATAGAAGCATGCCTATAAAAGGTTTTCATGAAATTTTCAACAGCTTGATTGGCATTGGAGTCAGTAAAGCCCAACATTTCAGCGACTTGCTTTTGGTAATCAAACAAAAGTCGATTTTCGTCTCTTTGAGTTATAAGGTGTAGTGCGAAACGACTTGCTGAAATAAAGTCGTAACCTTCTTTTAAGCGAGCTAACTCTTCTCGATGAACTATTGATCGAGTCAATAGTTGGCGCAAGCTATTGGCTCCTAGAGTATATTGTGAGATCCATGAAATAGTGTGTACGTCACGTAAGCCACCAGGAGCTGCTTTAACATTAGGTTCTAAATTGTATTCAGTGTCTGCATGTTTGAGGTGGCGTTGGTTATATTCTTGCTGTTTTAAATGAAAAAAATCATGTTTAGGAATAGGGCATTCGTTAATGAGCATTTTTTTTAAGGATCGATGATGGCGTCTATCGCCACATAAGGCTCTGCTGGTGAGTAAATTAGTTAAAATTGTATGGTCAGAGCGACAGTCTTCAAGGCAGGTGGATATATCGCGGATACTTTGACCAACTGACAAGCCGAAATCCCAAAGTTGTTGGATAAGTGATTCAATCTTGGTGGCTTGTTGTGGGCTTAGTTTGTTGGTATGTAAGAACACGATATCAATATCTGATTTCGGAAAAAGCTCACGGCGGCCATAGCCACCAACGGCACAAAGAGTCAAATTTGACTCTTTGTCTAAAGCGTTAAGCACCCATAGGCGTTTGATTGTTTTATCCACCTGACGGCTACGCTCTTTTAATAGATTACGCAGCTCAAGGCTTTTTACTGATTGATCTGGTCCCAAACAATTTGATGCAAATGATTTTTCTAAGGAGGACTCAAGGCTTGTAAGCTGTGTGCCAATAGCTTTGATTTCAGCATTTATCATGAGTTAAGTCTTTGGCTAACGTTATCAAGGCGGAGCTGGTGCTCAGTTTTTTTGGGGTTACTAAGCTTCTAAATGTTGTAGTGTTTCTAAATATTTTAATAGTATTCATTAGCTTAAGTAATACGCTGAATAGTTTCATCGCTGCGAAGAGTCATTATTTCGCGACCAGTCTTGGTGACTGCCATAGTGTGTTCCCATTGAGCAGAAAGCTTGCGGTCTTTTGTAATTACTGTCCAATCATCGGGGAGGAGCTTGGTGACGTGTGTGCCCATATTGAGCATTGGCTCAATGGTAAAGGTCATACCTTCTTCGATAATAGCCCCTGTACCAGGGCTGCCAAAGTGGTTTACTTGAGGTAATTCATGAAAGTTTTTACCGATACCATGACCACAGTAATCTCGAACAACTGAATAGTGATGGTTGTGCGCAAACTCTTGCATGGCATGACCAATGTCACCTAAGTGAACTCCAGGCTTAATCATATTGATGCCTAAGTAAAGACACTCTTGGGTTAATTCTACCAAGCGTAGGGCAGAGGGCTTTGGTTGGCCGACAATATACATTTTACTGGTATCGCCATGAAACTCTTTGTGGATCACGGTGACATCAATATTGATAATGTCGCCATTTTTAAGTTTTTGCTTAGGGTTGGGAATACCATGACAAATAACGTGGTTGACTGAGGTACAAACTGACTTTGGAAACCCTCTGTAGCCTAAGCATGCAGGAATGGCTTGGCAGTCTTCGGTGATAAACTTATGACATAGATTATCGAGATGCTCGGTGGACACCCCTGCAACCACATGTTCACCAATCATATCGAGGCAGTCAGAAGCCATTTTGCCTGCAATGCGCATGAGTTCAAGCTCTTCAGCAGATTTTATGTGGTATTGAGATGCCATGATGTGATCCTTCGTTGGATGAGGAGAGATTATTTAGCTTTAAAGATGAGTAGAACGGCTAAATATTACTTATCTAATTATGCCATAATTTAGTGATGAATCAAAAGATTGATTAAAGGATTAATGACACTTGATTTCTAAAAATATCTTTACAGCGATTAAAATTTTTTTGATTTAAAAACAATGAGTTAATAAGTATATTTTGATTTGCTAGGGTTTATTACAGCTTTTTAGGCTAATATGGCTTTCAATGCCTTTGATAAACCTCTATACTTGCCACGCAGATTTACTTATAAACTGTAAAATACACACACGCCTAATTTTGGTCTTTCCGGGTGCAATCACAATAAGATTGTTGGTAAGATTTATGGCGTGGAGGCACAACCCAAGTCGTTTTTTAGCTCCGAAATTCGTTGTTTTTATTGGTTTGGCAGCATAAATAATATAATTTTCACTTAATTGAAGTAAAGTCTTTAATTGAGTGCATAGCTTATTTATAGGCTACATGTTTGTAGTAGTCTTAATTTTAGCATGTGAATATAACTTCACGTGCTAGTTTAAAGTTTACCCAGCCTACTTTATAAAGATAATGTCTTAGTCGGTTTTACATTACGACTGATTATATATAGGCAATTTTTAATGAGCGATTTCGAAGGTCAAACAAAAGTCAGCATGGCTGAAATGCTGAAAGCTGGTGTCCATTTTGGTCACCAAACCCGCTACTGGAATCCAAAAATGGATCAATACATTTTTGGTGCACGCAATAACATTCATATTATTAATTTAGAGTTCACTTATAAGCTTTTTGCAGATGCGATTGCTTTCGTGAATACTATTGCTTCTAAAAATAATAAAATATTATTTGTTGGTACGAAGAGGGCAGCTGGCCCAGTCATGAAAGAAGAAGCAGGTCGCGTAGGTATGCCTTACGTGGATCACCGTTGGTTAGGTGGTATGCTGACTAATTGGAAAACCATACGTCAGTCAATTAAGCGTCTTAAAGATCTTGAAGTCCAAAGCGATGATGGCACTTTTGATAAGCTCACAAAAAAAGAAGCTTTAGAGCGTGATCGTGAAAAAGACAAGCTTGAAAAAAGCTTAGGCGGCATCAAAGATATGGGCGGTCTACCAGACGCATTATTTGTTATTGATGTTGATCACGAAAAAATTGCAGTAGCTGAAGCTAACAAGCTTGGCATTCCAGTAATTGGTGTTGTGGATACTAACTCAAGTCCTGCAGGTGTGGACTATGTTGTCCCAGGTAACGATGATGCTATTCGCTCCATTCAGCTGTTTGTTAAAACTATTGCCAATGCATGTGCGGAAGGCGTTGAATACGCACGTTTAAATAAAGCTTCAATAGCTAAAGATGCACCTGTTGATTCCGATGAAGAATCGAGTGATCAAGCAAAAAGAGCATAAATTTTAGACATACTTACCGCGAGCCATAATATGATTGCTAAACATTTAGTTTGAAGGCTATCTGTTTAGCCTTGACAGTAAAGGAATCGAAGAATGAGCATATCTGCATCATTAGTTAAAGAACTTCGCGAGCGAACCGGTCTTGGCATGATGGAGTGTAAAAAAGCACTCGTTGAAACTGACGGTGACGTTGAGCTAGCGATCGAAAATCTTAGAAAATCAGGCCAAGCAAAAGCTGCTAAAAAAGCTGGCCGTATTGCCGCTGAAGGTGCAGTAGTTGCCCATATTGGCGAAGGTATTGCTGTTTTAGTTGAAATTAACAGCGAAACAGATTTTGTTGCTCGAGACGATAACTTTCAAAAATTTGCAAATACTGTCGCTGAGCGCTGCTTAAATTTACAAATTGATAACGTTGCTCAATTGAGTGAAGCTAAATTTGCTGAAAACGAAGCAGCTACTGTAGAAGAAGCACGTCAAGCTTTAGTTCAAAAAATTGGGGAAAATATTCAAATTCGCCGTATTGAACTTTTGAAAGGATCTGTGTTGGGCTCTTATGTGCATAACCAAAAAATTGGCGTCGTAGTGACACTTGATGGCGGTAATGGAGATCTTGCCAAAGACGTAGCAATGCATGTGGCAGCAACAAATCCCATGGTCGTTTCGCCTGATCAAGTTTCTGCAGCTGTGCTTGATAAAGAGCGTGAGATTTTTACCGACCAAGCAAGACAATCTGGTAAACCAGATGCTGTGATCGAAAAAATGATCAACGGCCGATTGAAAAAATTTCTTTCAGAAGTTAGTTTAGTTGATCAAGATTTTATTAAAAATCCTGAGCAAAAAGTAAGCGATCTTTTAAAGGCAGGTTCTGCTCGTGTTGATAGTTTCATTCGCTTTGAAGTTGGTGAAGGTATTGAAAAAGAAGAAGTGGATTTTGCAGCTGAAGTTGCTGCAGTTGCCCGTTAGGCTATTTTAATGTGTAATAAACAAAAGCTCGCTTTTTTCAGCGAGCTTTTGTTTATATACTTTGCTCATAAATAATGAGCACTGCACCCTATAATTTCGTATCACAAGGATAAGCCAATGCCCAAAGGCGATAGAAAACCCAGGTATAAAAGAATTTTGCTTAAACTCAGTGGTGAAGCGCTTACAGGTCAGCAAGAATTTGGCATTGATCCACAAATTCTAAATCGAATTGCCTTAGAAGTTGGTCAATTAATTGGTATTGGTGTTGAGGTTGGTATTGTTGTCGGTGGCGGTAACTTGTTTCGTGGTGCTGCATTACAAGAAGCTGGCTTAGATCGAGTTGCTGGCGATCACATGGGCATGTTGGCAACTGTGATGAATGGCTTAGCTCTGCGTGACGCTATGGTTCGAAGTAATATCGGAACGCGCTTAATGTCAGCGGTACAAATGAGTGGCATGGTCGAGCATTTCGATAGGCTTTCAGCGACTCGATATTTAGGTAATGGCGACGTAGTAATTTTTGTTGCTGGTACAGGTAATCCATTTTTTACTACTGATTCTGCAGCTTGTTTAAGGGCGATTGAAATTGAAGCCGACATTGTTTTAAAGGCAACTAAAGTTGACGGCGTTTATGATCGCGATCCTGCAAAATTTAAAGATGCAGAGCGCTTTGACCATTTGACTTTTGACCAAGTGCTGGATAAAAAACTAGGTGTAATGGACTTAACCGCTATTTGCCTTTGTCGTGATCATAATATGCCAATTCGGGTATTTGATATGAATGACGCTGGTGCATTAGTTGGTTTAATGATTGGTAAGCAATACGGGACTCTTGTGAGTGGCGAAGCTCATAAAGAGCCAAAGCCAATAAGCTTACCAACCGAAATCAGCGAGCTAGATCAAGAAAACTGAAGATAAGTGCTGGTTGTTTAACTAACCCGTAGCTTAATAACAAAAGGAGTTTTGTCATGATTAATGATATAAAAGCAGATGCTAAAGACAAAATGGATAAAAGCGTAGATGCTTTTATTCAAGCTATTCGAAAAATTCGCACCGGCAGAGCCCACCCAAGTTTACTGGACGACGTTATGGTGCCTTACTATGGTACACCAACCCAGCTTAAACAGCTCGCAAATTTGGGTGTAGAAGATGGCCGCACTATCACAGTAAGTCCTTGGGAAAAGCATATTATCAATGATATTGATAAGGCCATAAGATCTGCCAATCTTGGTTTAAACCCATCAAATACCGGCGATCTAATTCGTGTTCCCCTGCCTGCATTGACTGAAGATTCTCGTCGAGATTTATCAAAAGTTGCTAAATCAGAAGCAGAAAATGCTAAAATCTCCATTCGTAATGCTCGTCGAGATGCAAATAACGACATTAAAGAGCTAGAAAAAGAAAAAGAAATCTCCGAAGACGACCAACGTAGAGCAGAAGATGAAATACAAAAGCTTACCGATAAAGTCGTCAAAAAAATTGATGAACTGCTTGTTGAAAAAGAAACCGAAATTATGACGGTTTAACAGGCTTTAGTAATGACTGTGACTCAAGTTCATGTGCAACATCTCGCCATAGTAATGGATGGCAATCAAAGATGGGCTATCCAGCAGGGCTTGCCAGGGCCAGAAGGGCATCGAGTTGGTGCAAAGGCTGTTAAAACCATTGTAACCGCTGCTGCTCGCTTTGGTGTACCTGCGTTAACTCTTTTTGCCTTTAGTAGTGAAAATTGGTGTAGGCCCGACTACGAAGTTGACTTATTAATGACCTTGTTTTGTGAGTCTATAGACCAACAAATCGATGAATTGCATCAAAATAATATTCGCTTAAGGTTCATTGGTGATCTCACCCGTTTTGAGCAAAAATTGCTGGATCGAATGTCTCACGCTAGCGACAAAACGCAGCACAATACTGGGTTACAGCTTAATATTGCTGTGAATTACGGTGGCCAATGGGATATTTTGCAAGCAGCAAAACAAATGGCGCAATATGCTCGTGATACAAATATTTCAATAGATAATTTAAGCGAAGCTGATTTTAGTCAATATCTTTCACTCTCTGACTTACCGCCTGTAGACATGTTAATTAGAACAAGTGGCGAGCAGCGTATTTCCAATTTCTTGCTCTGGCAGATTGCCTATGCAGAATTATATTTTAGCCCGACCTTATGGCCAGATTTTGGCGTTTCCGATTTAAAAGCAGCACTTAAAGCATTTAAAACTAGAGGCCGTAGATTTGGTTATAGCTCACAAGCCATTCTTTATGCTTCTAAGTCGTGACATGGTGCTTTTTATTGGGTTATAAATTACGGGCTACTCAAGAAATTACTAGTGACTCAGACAAATTAAAAATTATTCAATAATAAATTTAGAGCTATTCAGTTGTAAACTCAGAATAATCATTTAATGCTTAAAATAGGAGAGCTTACTGCTAGGTTGCTTGACTTTATGAATCTGGATCCACATGGATGATACATTTTGGCGCCAGATGAGAAAAGTCAAGCAACCTAGCCGTAAGGTCACTAAAATAGTGCAATAAGGAAGTTAAAATGACTGATTTGCCATTTTTTCGGACAAGTTTAGGTCAAAGAATTTTGACTGCCGCAGCCCTCATTCCTATTGTGCTTATAGGTATTTTCTATGTTCCCAATTTACTGTTTTCATTAATTATTGGCTTAATTATGCTGTTAGGTGCTTGGGAGTGGTCTGTCTTCCTTGGGCTTAAAGCAAAAAAACATAAATTGTTGTATATGTTGGCAGTATTTGTAAGCATTTGTCTTATTGCTCAATTAAGTGCTTCTACGGTCTATTTATTTGCAGGCTTATGGTGGCTTGTTGCGTTTTTTGCAGTTTGCGGTTATCCAAAAAATGTGGATGCATGGAACTCTCCAATCTCGATCGGTACAATGGGTTGTATTACTTTAAGCATTGCATGGTTTGCTATGACTGATCTACAAAGTACAGAGCACGGCTCACGTCTTGTATTACTCGTTATGTGCATTATTTGGGGTGCAGATACCGGAGCATATTTTGCAGGCAGGCGCTGGGGTGTAAAAAAACTTGCGCCAGCTGTAAGTCCTGGCAAATCAATTGCTGGGCTACTTGGCGGCATGGCTGTAACTTTGGTATTCACCTTTTTAGTCTTGTTGCAGTTAGATCTTGCAGGTATTGATAAAATTTATTATCTATTTTTGATATTAATCACGGTACTCTTTTCAGTGATCGGTGATCTTTACGAAAGTATGTTAAAACGTAATGTCAATATAAAAGACTCTGGTTCTATTTTACCTGGACATGGCGGGGTTATGGACCGAATTGACAGCTTAACAGCTGCTGTGCCACTTTTTTCAGCGGGCTTATATTTCAACGGAGCGTTTATCTCTATATGAAACCACAAAGTATTTGTCTCCTAGGAGCGACCGGTAGCATTGGCGCTTCGACACTTGCAGTCGTGCGTCAAAGCAGTTCATATAATATATACGCTGTAAGTGGCTATCACAATGTGGCTGGTTTGTTTGAAATCATCCAGGAATTTAATCCCCAATATGCTGTATTAGTTCATGAAGAGTCAGCAGATAAGCTTGCAGCTATGTGTCTATCACGCAATCTATCAACAACAGTATTATCTGGCAAAGCAGCTTTAGCGGATATTTGTATTGCTCAAGAAGTTAATATTGTTGTTGCCGGGATTGTTGGCACAGCTGGTCTAGTACCTACGCTTGCAGCAGTTGAAGCCGGCAAAAAGGTATTATTGGCCAATAAAGAAAGTATGGTTATGGCTGGTGAATTATTACGTGCCGCTGCTCAAGTGAGCGGAGCACATATTATTCCAATTGATAGTGAACATAATGCAATTTTTCAATGCCTTCCCCAAGAGTTACAAAATCAAAAAATAATTGACCAACAACAATGTACCGCTAATTTTATATCAAGTATTATTTTAACCGCTTCTGGGGGGCCTTTTAGAGATAGAAACTTCCAAGACTTGCAAGATGTCACTCCAGATCAAGCCTGCGCGCATCCAAATTGGTCTATGGGCCGAAAAGTGAGTGTAGATTCGGCTACATTAATGAATAAAGGGCTTGAACTTATTGAAGCCTGTTATCTTTTTGGGGTTAAGCAAGAATTTATCAAAGCTGTTGTACATCCTCAAAGTATTGTTCACTCTATGGTTGCTTATATTGATGGTACGACCATCGCCCATTTAAGTAATACAAGTATGCAAGTACCAATAGCACATGCTCTTGCTTGGCCAAAGCGCCATACTAGTGGCATTCAACCGATTGATTGGCAAGAAATCTTGCAGCTTGATTTTTTACCACTCAGTTCGGGGCAGTTTCCGTGTTTTGACTTAGCCCGTCAAGCAATGACTGCTGCAGAAAACGGCAGTGCAGCTCCTGCAGTTCTCAATGTTGCTAATGAGGTGGGAGTGGCTCAGTTTCTCAACCATTCAATAAGCTTTACCGACATATTTCACCTAAATTCAGCGGCACTTGAAGCCTTTGCTAGTCAAAGTGCTTACTCTTTGTCAGATATTTTGACGCTTGAGTTAGAAGTTCGGCAGTACTGCCAACAATGGCTTAATCGAAACACAAATACTCTGCCCTGTAGATCTTTTGACAAGGTATAGTTTCTAATGATTTAGATTCAAAGAGTGCGGCTTTTAAGGAAAAAATATTGTGTTAAGTTGGCTGATTTATCCACTTTCTTTCGTTTTAACGCTTGGTATTGTAGTAACAGTGCATGAGTTCGGGCATTTTTGGGCGGCACGTTTTTTTGGTGTAAAAGTTATTCGTTTTGCCATAGGTTTTGGTAAGCCTTTAATTAAGTGGTATGATCGCAAGGGCACGGAATTTTGTATTTGTGCCTTGCCTTTGGGTGGCTATGTTCGTTTACTTGATAGTCGCCAAGATGAAGTGAGCGTGCATGAAATGCATGAAGAATTTTCATCTCAAAAAGCTTTTGCTCGTATTTTAGTTTACTCGGCTGGGCCATTAATCAACATTATATTGGCTGTTTTGGTCTTGTGGTGTTACGCAATGCTAGGCGTTACTGAAGTTAGACCCATTACAGGAGAGTTTATCAAAGGCTCGCCTGCAGCCCAGGTTGCAATGCAACCTAGAGAAGAAATAATTGCGGTAGATGGCCAACCTATTGCTTCATGGAACGATTTCAACATGGTTCTTATTGAAGCTGCTGGTCGAGATGGTTTCGTGGAAATAACCACACAAGAATTGCCACAGTCAATGTTTATATCAGATTTAGTGCCAAATTCATCTCAACAACGAGTCAATCCAAAAACTCAAAATTTTACCAAGACCAGCTACAAATTACCTGTTAGTGACTTTTTGTCAGGCGTGCCAAAACCTTTTGAGTCATTAGGCATTAAACCCTATCGTCAACCTGTTCCCGCAATTTTGGGGACTATTATAGCCGGTGGTGCCGGTGAGCAAGCTAATTGGCGCACTAAAGATAAAATTGTAAAACTTAACAATGAAGATGTAGCGAGCTGGCAAGATACTGTACGCATCATACAGGCTAATCCGAATGAAACAATTAGTTTTCGCTTAGAGCGAAATTCAAAAATCATCAGTGGGTCTATTAAGCCGAGTTCTACTGCAACTGAGTCTGGCCAACTAATCGGTAAAGTTGGCGTGGGCGTACAAGAATTTGAAGTGAATCCAGAGCTTATTAAAACAACTCGATATACTATTTTAAATGGCTTAGTATATGGTGTGGAGCACACTCTGAGTCTGACTAAACTTGTATTTGTTTCTTTTGGCAAGCTACTTGTTGGCGCATTAAGTCTTGATAATTTAAGCGGCCCTGTCACAATTGCTGAAATTGCAGGCAAAAGTTTACAAGTTGGGGTATCCTCGTTTTTGAGCTTTCTTGCATATTTAAGTGTAAGCTTGGGCGTTGTTAATATTTTGCCTATTCCCATGCTTGATGGTGGGCATATTCTATATACTGTCATAGAAATTATTCGTGGTAAGCCTTTGTCAGAAAAGATTCAACAAAAAGGTATTGCTGTTGGTTTTGCTTTAATGACTAGTGTCATGCTTCTGGCTTTTTATAATGATATTGCCAGATTGCTTTTTTAAGGATAGAAAGGTTTTATGCGTATAGTTTTATATATAGTCATTATGTTTTTTGTATCTATTGCAAATGCACAAGGCGCCTCAAATGATCAGTATGATTTTGAAATTGAAGATATACGTGTTCAAGGTCTTCAAAGATTTCCTGTGAGTCGCGTATTTGCGGCTCTGCCGGTCGGTCAAAACGATCAACTAAGTGCAGCCTTAGCAGCCAGGTTGACTCGAGATGTCTATGCTTTGGGCGTTTTTAGCGACGTACAGATTTTTCGTGACGTTAATGATTTAGTTGTCCAAGTTCAAGAGCGGCCGACAATTAGCGATATCTCCATTGATGGCAATGAAATGATCGAAACCGATGTACTTATGGATGCTTTAAAGCAAGGCGGCCTGACTGCGGGTAGTGTTATGCAAAGAGCAACTCTTGAGCGCATGAAAACCGAGCTTGAAAGACAGTATGTAGCACAGGGTCGATATGGCGCGGCAGTTATTGCTTCTACCAATCCGCAATCTAGAAATCGAGTTGAAATATCTCTAGATATTCGAGAAGGCGAAGTTGCTAAAATTAGAGATATTCATATTCTTGGTAATAATGAATATGACACGGATACTTTATTGGATGAGCTTGCACTCAAAAAATCACATTTTTGGTCATTTATTAAAGGTGACGACAAATACGCTAGAGAAAAACTCGCCGGTGATCTAGAAGCTTTACGATCTTATTATTTTGATCGCGGTTTCATTCGGTTTGAAATTGACTCTACGCAAGTTTCGATTACCGATGATAAAGAAGAAATTTTCATCACTGTGCATGTTTCTGAAGGTAAGCAACACAAAATAGGTCAAGTGGATGTTAAAGGGATTTTACCAATTCCTAAGAAAAAAATTGAAGAATTAATTTTAGTAAAACCCGGTCAAAAATTTTCACGAGCTTTATTGACCTTGAGTCAAGAAGCTATTTCCAAGCGACTTGGAGTTGATGGTTATACCTTTGCTCAAGTGGAAGCAAATCCTACAATTCAAGACAATGAAATTGTTGATGTTACTTTTTATGTGAATCCTGGTAAAAGGGTATCGATTACGCGTATTTCATTTTATGGCAGTACAACCACTCAAGAAGAAGTGTATCGTCGCGAGCTAAGACAAATGGAAGGAGCTTGGGCTGAGTCACAAAAAATAGAGCTGTCTAAATTACGTTTAGAGCGGCTGCCTTACATCAAAAATGTTGAAGTAGAAACAGTTAAAGTGCCTGGAACTGATGATCAAATTGAACTTGTATTTAATTTGGAAGAGCAGCCATCTGGTTCTATAGGGGCTAATATTGGTTACGGTGGTAGTGGTTTTCAGTTTGGCTTAAACTATAACGAGTCCAACTTTTTAGGTACTGGCGATTCATTAGATTTATTAGCTTCACGTAATATTGATCGTACATCTTTAAGATTAACCCATAGAGACCCCCACTATACGGTTCATGGTGTAAGTCGTGGGTATAGTCTAATTTACCAATCGACCGATTATGAACGCAGTCGAGAGGTGACTAACTATAGAACGGATGAAATTGGCGCCAAGGCTAATTTTGGTTATCCCATTAGTGAGCAAGCACGTTTGAACTTTGGCTTAGGTTATGATCAAACTGAAGTTTTTGCCTTTGACTCATCGGCAGATGAAGTCAAAAACTTTGTAGATGCTGACGATGAATTCGCAGGTGTGCAAAGTAAAAAGTTTGATACTTTTAGTGTCGAAGCCAGCTGGTTTTTAAACCAACTTAATCGTGGGTTGTTACCCGACGAAGGTTCGTCACAGTCCTTGCAGTTAGAAGTTGGTGTGCCGGGAAGTGATAATACTTATTATCTCACTCGATATAATTGGCAGCAATATTTTCCTATTAACGATTCCTTTACAGTAAGAGGTCGCTTTGAGTTAGGCTATGGCGATGGCTATGGTGATACTGAATCTTTACCATTTTATAAGAACTTTTTTGCAGGCGGTATCCAATCAGTTAGAGGTTATGATAACCGCAGCTTGGGGCCTCGAGACTCCAAAGGGATTGACTCGTTTGGAGGAAACTTTTTAGTTGAGTCAAGTGTCGAACTTTTACTGCCAATGCCGTTTGTAAAAGACAAACGAGCCTGGAGAAGTGTGTTTTTTATCGATGCAGGCAATGTATTCAACGTAGATCGCCAATCACCAAATGATGTGCCAAATGGACAAAATGCTAGTGAACTATCATTTTTGGATGTAGATCTTAAAGAGTTGCGATTATCAGCTGGCTTTGCCTTTACATGGATAACCCCTATAGGTCCATTTTCACTGAGTTATGGTAAGCCCTTTAATACGAGTGAAGGTGATGACTTAGAGGCCTTCCAAATTTCAATCGGTCAAGTGTTTTAATGAGTTACACTAGTGTACGAGATTGAATACAATGTCATGATGTTTTTACAAGTTAATTTAAAGTAATGAATATATAATATTTGAGGTAATTTAATGAATTCCAAAAGAAATTTAAACCGAGTTTTTAGTACGACATTAATAGCAGTAATGTTGTCATTTTTCTCACAAGCTGCATTTGCTGAAGTGAAAGTTGCTGTGGTGGACCAGCTGGCAGCTATAGCTAATACCAAAGAAGTTAAGTCATTAGAGAAAAAATTTGAAGTTGAAATAGAGGCAGAAAAAGGTAAATTAGTCGCACTGAGCGATGAGATTACAGAATTAGAAAAGCGTTTGCAAAAAGAGGGCGATGTAATGAGTGCAGCCGAATCCGATCGCGTGCAATCGGATATTAAAGATAAGCAGCTTGATCGCAATGTTCTTATTAAAAAATTGCAAAATCGAAACCAAACTGCTCAACAAGAAATTATCCGCACTTTATCGCCAAAATTTAAAGAAGTAATGGAAAAGATTCAAAAGGACGAAAATTACGATCTTATTTTGGAGCGTCGCGCTACTTTATGGGCCAACGAAAAGTATGATATCACTGATAAAGTGACAAGCAGTATTGACGCGATTAAATAATAATGTCTGTTGGTGATCATTTGCTCGCTTCTCAATCAATATCCTTAAAGCAATTATTATCACACCTTGCTGAGCAAGGTGTGCATATCCAGCCCTGGTCAAACGGCAATAAGCTCGAAATCCAAGACTTATCATCTTCAAATCTCAATAATGTTAAATTTGATGGCCTTGGAACCTTAATTAACGCTCATAAAACGCAAATTTCTTTTTTAGCAAATTCAAAGTATCAAGATCAGTTGCTCTCCACCCAAGCTGGAGCAGTTTTAGTAAGACCTGATTTTAAAGACAACTGCCCAAATATTGCTCTTGTTACTCAAGATCCATATGCAAGTTATGCCATTGTATCTAAGCTTTTCGAAGCAGTTTTGGGTGACACTCTTGCCCAGCCAGCTGAAATTCATTCTACTGCGCAAATCCACCCAAGCGTACAGCTTGGTAAAAATGTTGCTATAGGGCCTGGAGTAGTTGTAGACCAGGGCAGTCAAATTGGTGATCACGTGAGTATTGGTGCCAATAGTGTTATCGGCTGTAATGTAAGTATTGGCGTAAACTCAAAAATAGCTCCACTTGTGCATATTTATGCACGGTGTATTATTGGCAAATCATGTCGTATACATAGCCATACCGTTATTGGGGCTGATGGCTTTGGTTACGCGCCGGCTCAGGCTGGTTGGCTGAGAATTGCTCAGTTAGGCTGGGTTGAAATTGGCGATCATGTAGAAATTGGGGCAAATTCTAGTATTGATCGCGGCGCTATTAATCCAACTCAGATTAAATCTGGGGTCATCATAGATAATCAAGTTCAAATTGCGCATAACGTAATAATTGGTGAAAACACAGCTATTGCAGGCTGTGTGGGTATTGCTGGTAGTACACAAGTTGGTAAAAATTGTACTTTAGCAGGGGCTGCGGGCTTAGCGGGTCATTTAACAATTTGTGATAATGTTCATATCGGCATGCAGGCACAGGTTACTAGCTCTATTGATGCTCCTGGTCAATATGCTTCCGGCACTGGGCTTTTCCCGCTTAAACATTGGCGTAAAGTGGTTGTTCACCTCAGGCGCTTGCTCAAAAGATGAATCAATATCCTGGTCAGCCCAACTATTCGTTGTATCGATATCCTCTGCGAGAATTAAGATCTCAAAGTGGTTTACTTGTTTATCCTACTGAAGCGGTTTGGGGGCTTGGTTGCGATCCTTGGGACAACCTAGCTTTAGCTCGCTTATTGCAGTTAAAAAATAGACCCTGGCATAAAGGACTTATTGTAGTTACCGGTAATGCTCAATACTTCGAGCCTGAGATTTCAGCATTGCCAGCAGATATCGCCCATGAATTACGTTTTAATTGGCCCTTCGCCACAAGTTTGCTTATGCCTGATCCTCTGAACAGATTTACTCAGCTTGTTAAAGGTCAGCATTCAAAGGTTGTACTTAGAGTTTGCCAACATCCATTTGTACAGTGGTATACTCAGAATGTCTTTCCCTACCTTATTTCAACAAGTGCTAATCGAGCGACGAAATCACCAGTTAAATATGTATGGCAAGCTCATAAACGTTTTAGTGACCATGTATCATTTATAATGCCTGGTAGAACTCTAGGCAAAAAAACACCAAGTCGAATTCTTGATCCTATGACTCAGCAAGTGATTCGTAGCTAATTGGTCTCGCCGATAAACCTTAAATTCTATGTCTAATAAATGATGTCCAACCGAAAAGTTTTATTATGAATATTGTTGCTGTAAAAAATTACTTTTTATCACTGCAAAGTGATATTTGTACTCAATTAGAAACCATTGAGAGCCAAGGTAAATTCGAAACCCATGAGTGGGCTCGAGATATTTTAGGCGGTGGTCAGGCCCGAGTATTAGAAAATGGTGCGGTTATAGAAAAAGCCGGTGTTAATTTTTCTCATGTAGGTGGCTCAAAATTACCGCCTTCTGCAACGGCTCATCGCCCAGAGTTAGTTGGCCGTTCATATCAAGCAATGGGTGTTTCTGTAGTAGTGCATCCGCAAAATCCCTATGCACCTACAAGTCATGCCAACGTGCGGTTTTTTATTGCAGAAACCCCAGGGGAGCCACCCATTTGGTGGTTTGGTGGTGGCTTTGATCTTACACCTTATTACGGGTTTGAAGAGGACTGCATTGCTTGGCATCAACATGCGCAGCATACTTTAAATCAATTTGACCCAAGTTTTTATGCAAAATTCAAACACTGGTGTGACGACTATTTTTATATTAAGCATCGTCAAGAGCATCGAGGCATTGGTGGTATTTTTTTTGATGATTTTAATGAGCTTGGTTTTGATCAATCCTTTGCCATGACCCAAGCAGTTGGTCAGGCTTTTATTGATTCGTACATACCTATTCTTCGCCAAAGAAAAGATACGCTGTTTGAAGACAGGCAAAGACAATTTCAGCTTTATCGTCGCGGGCGCTACGTTGAATTTAATTTAGTATATGACCGAGGTACTTTATTTGGTTTGCAATCTAATGGTCGTACGGAATCAATTTTAATTTCCATGCCGCCAATGGTGTCTTGGAAGTATGACTGGTCTCCAGAGCCAGAGACAGAAGAAATCAAGCTTTATGAACGCTTTTTACCACCAAAAGATTGGGTGAACTTGAATTCAGCCCACAATTTAAGTTAAAAAAAGCCAATGGAGAAACCTAAGTCGTATGAGTGAAATAATTAAATTAGGGGTAGTGGGCAGCCCAATACAACATAGTGTCTCGCCTGATATTCACGCATGTTTTGCGAGTCAGTACCAAAATGCACACCAAGACGTTCGTCAAAATAATAGCCAGAACAACAGTCAAAGTAATAGTCAAAACAATAATCAAGCAATTAAAGTGACTTACAAAAGAATTCACGCAACTCCTGAAGAGTTTGAAGCAACGCTAGATCATTTTTTCGCGCAAGGTGGTGTGGGGCTTAATGTAACCTTACCTCATAAGTCTGCAGCTTTTCATCTCGCTAGCGAGCACACTTTAGAGGCACGATTAGTCGGTGTGGTAAATACTTTAATTAAAACACCTCAAGGGCTAAAAGGTCATAATACCGATGGATTGGGCTTTTACAAAGATCTCCACAATAAAGCCGGTAGTGGTTGCTTACACAAACATGTTGTAATATTTGGAGCTGGCGGCGCTGTCAAGGGGATTTTACCAAGTATCTTAGAGCAAAATCCTCAATCATTGACCCTTATTAATCGCAGTTTACCAAAAGTTGTGGCATTAGCCGGACAAATTGAGCAATGGCGAGAGCAGCTTAATTTTACTGGTAATGTGCAAACTTTTGCATTGGTTGATTTTTTTCAACAGGTTGAATCTAATGCTTTTACTGGCGAGAACAACTGCGCGCTGAAGAATTTACCGGCCACTTTGATCATAAACGCAACCAGTGGTTTATTTGATGCACAAGAATATGAGTTAGCGCTCAATAGTGAAAAGTTTAAAGATGTAGTACACAATTGCGTGTGTTATGATTTAAATTATGCTAAGAGGGCTAAACCTTTTATAAATTGGGCTCAAAAACACAATGCCGCGCACGCATTCGATGGTCTTGGTATGTTGGTAGAGCAAGCAGCCCTAAGCTTTCAAGCTTGGTGTAACTATTTGCCAAGTACCCAAGGCGCATTAGATAAACTCATTACTTCCAATCCATTATTAGAAAGCTGGCATTTGCCGCCTTTTAACCGAATTACACTTGAACATTTACAGCCTGCAGTAGAGAAGTGCTTGGCAGAAAAAGAAGCATTACTTGAGCAACGTTTTGACGCTTTAGAGGCTCAAGAATTACCCTTATCATGGGCAAGCTTGGCTGTATTTTATGAGGAAGTTAACGACAAGTTATTACGGGTTTGGTCTGTTGTAAATCATTTAAACAGTGTTACTTCTAATGAAAAATTACGCCAAGTGGCTAATGATCTTGAATTAAAGGTAAATGATCATTTTATTCAAGAACTGCAAAATACACGCTTTAGAAATCTACTCAAGCAGCTGCAATGCAGCTCGGAAGCAGATGATTTTGATCAAAGCCAAATAACATGGTGCAAAAATCTTATCAGAGATTTTAAACTCGCAGGCGCCGAGCTTAATGCAGATGACCGGCGTCAATTCGCGCAACTGGAAAATGACTTAACTGATTTATCCTGCCAATTTTCAGATGCAGTGTTAGATGCAACTCAAGCTTGGACTTTAGATGTAGCTGCAAAAGACTTAGAAGGCTTGCCACAATCTATTATTTTGCAAGCACAATCTGCATACTCTGGTACCAAACAAGGTGTATTACGGCTTACTTTAAAGGGGCCAACCTATAGTGCAATTATGACGTATTGCACAAATCAAACTATCCGTAAACAAACGTATGAAGCATATACAACCAGAGCATCTGAAGTTGGCCCGCAGGCAGGGCAATTTGATACTTCGCAAGTCTTAAGTGATATTTTACAAAAACGCCAAGCTCAAGCACAGCTTCTGGGTTTTACCCATTACGCAGAATTATCATTGGTTGATAAAATGGCAGAGTCACCTGCAGAGGTGGAAAACTTTTTACTAAACCTTGCATATAAATCAAAAAGTCAAGCTCAAAAGGAAGTGCACGAGCTTGAAAGTTTCGCCAAAACTCAGTTAAACATGGTATCAATCAATCCATGGGACCTAGCGTTTGTAAGCGAACAACTTAAGCAAAGCCGCTTTAAGTTAGATGAACGTTTGACCCAAGAGTATTTTCCTCTAGCGCGAGTAATGCAAGGCTTATTTGATGTTATTGATACTCTATTTAATATTCAGTGTGATTTTGATTTAAGTGTCTCTACCTATCATAATGATGTTCAATACGTTGAGCTATCTCAAAATACTAAGCCAATTGGCGGGCTTTATCTTGATCTATTTGCTCGAGAGAATAAAAATAGTGGGGCATGGATGGACGAGTGTCGTTTGCGGCGCAAGGATAAAGATGGCAATATAGTTTTACCTGTGGCCTATTTGGTCTGTAATTTTAATCCACCCTCAAGTGACATACCTTCACTTTTAACCCATGAAGATGTACTAACGCTGTTTCATGAGTTTGGTCATTGCAGTCATCATTTATTTACCCAAGTGAACTTGGCTGGTGTATCTGGCATTCAAGGGGTTGAGTGGGACGCTGTCGAGGTTCCAAGTCAGTTGTTTGAGAATTGGTGTTATGACACTCAAGTACTCGCTAAGTTATCCGCCCATTATAAAACATGCGAACCACTGCCCTATACTGAATTAAAAAAATTGATTGATACCAAAAATTTTCAATCAGGTCTTGCAATGTTGCGACAAATTGAATTTTCATTGTTTGATTTACGGGTTCATTCGCTTTGCCTGAGCAAGCAAGCCAATATAAATATACAACAAGTAATCGATCAAGTAAGAGCCGAAGTTGGAGTGTTAAAAGTTCCACCATGGAATCGATTTCAAAATAGTTTTACCCATATATTTGCTGGCGGCTACGCAGCTGGGTACTATGGTTATAAGTGGGCAGAGGTGCTTAGCGCCGATATATTTACATACTTTCAAAACAAAGGCATTTTAAATTCAGTGGCTGGTCAAGAATATATGGAACAATATCTTTGCCGTGGAGGCGTACAGCCTACAATAAATAATTTTTATGACCTAATGGGGCGATCACCTGATAGTTCAGCACTATTAAAAGATTTAGCGATCAAGGAAGCATAATAGCATGGGGCTTAAATGGTTTTGCCGATGGTTTGTAATTCGAATGCGATTAATGCGCTTGTTCAAACCAAGTCTACGCCAAGTTTTGGCTGAGCGTGTTGTGGTAATCGATATGGTTATTGGTGATACGTCGCAACAAATAGAGCTAAGTCATGGCAAAATACGCTTACTTTATGCAGGGCAGCATAAGGCTCATGTAAAAGTAGAGTACCGTTCATTGGCGCTGGCACAAAATGTAATACAATCCGCTATTCGTGGTAATAATTTTTGGTTAACTGCTATGCGTGATCATCGCTTAATTGTTACTGGAGATATCAGTTCGTTGGTATGGTTTTTTGCCATGTGTCGGCATCTACAGTATAAAAAAACCACAGCAACTTCTAGTTAAATTTTGTACTAAAAATAATTTTTAGCTCAAATCCTCACCATATGGGGCTTTAAGAAAAAAGCATTTAAAAAGTTTAAAATAAAGTGATTAATAGTGTTGACAGCCAGTGAGAAAACTGTAGAATTCATTCTCACCGG